>Ga0209467_1000779_pt1 | contig 36175 bp, 34 predicted proteins | sample Higcelwee11metaG_FD_187175 | JGI IMG/M metagenome (GOLD analysis project Ga0209467, IMG submission 187175) | Freshwater pond sediment microbial communities from the University of Edinburgh, under environmental carbon perturbations - High... | ecosystem: Environmental > Aquatic > Freshwater >... | reverse complement strand
AAGTTCGGGAATCGTCATTTCTGGTCGACAGGGTATTATGTAAGTACGGTCGGTTTGAACACATCGACGGTTCAGAAGTATATTCGAGAACAGGAAACATCAGACCAGATCGAAGATAAACTCTGTACGAAAGAATATAACGACCCTTTTAAGGGTAGCAAGTAATCAATCCACTTAGGCTTGAACAAAGAGAAAGCCCGCGTCATTAAGGCGCTGGCTGTTCCAAGCCCTTATAGGGCTTTTTCAAGCCACCCCGCTTTGGGGTGGTCTTGACTTCTTTGTCATCTCTCTTTGGCTTCGAGCTTGCCTTCGGCTACGCTCTTGGCCAAAGGGGGGAATGTGTGATTTGGTGAGGTTGGGTATTTTTTTTGTGGGTGTTGTTTGAGGTGTGAAGACGGGTGTTGGTGTTGACTGCTTGTCATCTCTCTTTGGCTTCGCGCTCGCCTTTGGCTCGCTCTTGGCCAAAGGGGGAGATGAGTGATTAGTTGAGGTTGAGTGTTTTTGGCAGAGTCTATTTTTCTAGTCATCTTTCTTTGGCTTCGCGCTTGCCTTCGGCTCGCTCTTGGCCAAAGGGGGAGAATGAGTGATTAGGTGTGTTGAGTTTTTTTTTGTTGTTTGAGTGCGTGAGTTGTCTTGACCGCTTGTCATCTTTCTTTGGCTTCGCGCTAGCCTTCGGCTGCGCTCTTGGCCAAAGGGGGAATATGAGTGCTTTTGGCAGAGTCTGTTTTTTTATTAGTGCTGTGTGAAATGTCAAAATAAAAAAGACCTCAAAAAATATTCGAGGTCTTTCGATTGCATCTAAAGTATTTTGGCTTTATTACTTTTTGCTCTTTTTAGATTTCTTAGGAGCTTTTGTTTTTTTGACGGGTTGTTCCGGTGGTGGTGCGACTTCTTCGGTGGCACCGAATTCATCGCCAGTAGAGGAGATGGATGCACCTGTAGTTCTCTTTAGCTCATGCAATGCACGTTTAGCATCGCTTACATACTTGCCGTCTGGGAAGCGACGAAGATAGATTTCATAATCCTTGACGCGGTTTCCTTCCTGTACCAACCGGAAGATCCCTTCTTCTGCTTCTTCGCGGAAAGATCCGTTCGGGAAGTTGTTCAAGTATTCAAGGTAGGACTTAAAGGAATTTTCGATTTGGGCTTTTTTGAAGACTTGGTAATCACCGAGAACTTTGACTTTGGCTTCAACTTCTGTGCGGTGAGGGGAATCGGGATAGTATTGAAGATACATTTCCATCATTTCTACATCATTGGATGCCATCACTTGATCATAGCGAGAATCTTCTTGGTAGACTTGATATTCTTTGAGCGAGACTTTGTTGCTATCAAGTGCATTATAGAGTTTTTCTTTGGTGGCGAGATCTTCAGGGTGGCAGTAGGCAAGGTAGCTTTCAAGGACATCGGAGAACTGCGCTTTGGTGTACTTTTCAGAAACATCAGGGAGTTCACCATTATCAAGAAAGAATCGATAATCGCGTTCGATAGCCATACAATCCCATTCAGTGACCGTATCTTTCACATCCGAATTGCTGCGGAGTTGCCCATCGCGGTCACGGAGTTCATACCGGACTTTGCGGTCACGGCGGCTTTCGCGCCCGAAGTCGAGCGACAGTTCTAAGGCGATGCGAACAGGAAGGGAGGTTTCCATTTTACTAAAGACAACACCAGAATACGCTCCAGGAATGCTACTCAAATCGTCTTGATCTACTTCATAGTCTGTGGTAGCACGGATATTTTCGAGTTTCTTGAATTCTTTGCGTACGTTGATGCCGATTTTGAGGTCCGTATCTTCAAAGATCTCAAAGAGCTTATACTCTAAGGCACCGGAGACATACATCGTTTGTTCTGTTGCTGTGTAGGTCGCGGTGTTGCCATTTTGTTCATTGGAGAATCGGAAATATTGAATCCCGAAACCGCCTAATACGCGAATATCCAAGTTACCCGCTATATTGAAGGAGAAACCAGCGAGCCCCGCAGGATTCATGGACATAAAGGAAAGTGTTTGACCTTTGCCACTTCTTGTTCCACTTGCTTCAAAGTCATCATCAGAGGCGATGTCACCGAATTGGAATGTGGAAATTTCACCACCAAGCCAGAGCGTAAATGGGACATCCGCCTTAAAGAGAGGGGTAAACAACGGGTTAAAGAGGTACCCCAAGGAAAGGGGAACTGTGGTGACTTTTGTATCTATGGGGTCGTTGAGATATTGCCCTTTGCCTTCGAACTTTAGAGGTGCATAGGGTTCAACTTGAAAAAATAATTGCGTGTGCCAATTGGAACGCTCAAAATCAGCGCAATAAGCAGCGACTACAGAAAGGAGGATAAATACAATTTTACGCATTACGCAATAATTTAGATTCTTATGTCCTTTAGAGATGTGTTTTAAACAGAAAAAAGGGCTTTTTAAGATAAAAAACACCTAAAAGGTAAATACCCACCCGATAGAGGCCATGGCAGCAGCGACTCCAAATAAGCTTATTCCCGTGTAGAGTTCCGCATCTCCTCGATCGGCATATCTCTTATTTTTTTTCAACTTTTCCTGATAGTTGGGGCCCTGGGAAGAACTAGGGAGTTTAAGTTCATCGCGAATATCTTTTGCTCTGTCATAATTTTCGTTCGCTAAATAGACGAGGATTCCTCCTGCAACGAGGGGGGCTAAGGCAGAACCAATGAGCGTAAATCCGATAGATCTGCGTTTTTTTGCATTGATGAAGGCTTTTTGGGCTTCAATTTCTTGGGGGTCTATGAGGGGAGAAAGGGTGGCATTGACGATGACTTTGCCCAACGCATTGACATGGAAGGGAACAATGGTATCTTGATAGCCGGGTTTCCAGAGGTGAAGTTGAGCGTCACCTGGTTCTAGAGTGCTATAAACTTTGGGTGTGGTTCCGAGAGATTTACTTTTGACGGTAATGGCTTCGTCCGTGTAGATTTCAGCTCCAGAGGGTGTGGACATTATTTCAATCTCGGGCTGAACTCGTTTTAGTTTCAAACTTGTTTTTGCGGTATCTCCAGAAATGGGGAATATAACTGTTTGGGCCGCCCAAAGATGGTTGTCAACGCGCCAAAAGGCTTCGAGTGATATTCGTCCCGTATCTTGGGTGGCGAAGGTACAAGGGGTGTGACAAATGACATCTCCGTTAGTTTTTGCAAGCGAAGCTCCATCAGGGTCCGTATCCACAGAGATGAAACTTTTAGTGCTTTGGGGAGTGGGCTTTTTTCCTTTTGCTTTTTCGAGTAAAAGCACCCATTTATTATCGCTAAGGATTTCTTGCGTTGCATTTCTCGCAGAGAGTTTGATCGATGTTTTGTAGGTTTTATCGTTCGCAAAAAAGAGTGTGCGATACTCGACATTAAGGCTGTCTTGTTCTTTGGCGGGGCTGATTACACTGCTGTAGAGTGCCTCCGCACCATTTTCTTTTGCTTTAGCAATGAAACAATCACTACGGGTGCACCCAAGAAGATCGTTGGGTAAAATAAGTTTGGGATTTTTACCTTGATCCAATAACATTTGGAAAGTAATATCGGATAAGCGGTAGGCGAGAGCAGAGTCGATGGCTCGGTGTTCCATAGGAAGAATGAGGATTTTTCCCTTCCAGTCAATCTTTGGAATTTCGGTGACAGGCTCTTGAGCCGCCGCTGTAGCTACCTCTGGGTTGGTTCTTAGAGAATCCAAATTCAGAATATTTCCATTGGTATCTTGTACGGATTTAAAAAGACTTCTGTGAAGTCGCACAGAGGTAAACGTTCCATTGATGTAGCCACCTAGGAGGACGGTATCTTTTTCCATGCCAAGGAACTGGGCGGTTTGTGAAGTGCCGGAGGTAAGCTCTACTTGTACTTTAACACCGGGAATGCTTGCAAGTTGAGCTGCAAGGGGGAGTGCCAAGGCAAGGAATGCAATGATGAATGCTTTGTTTTTCATGGGCACCTCAGAATGAAAGAATCAAACCCGTTAATAGTAGGGTGGAACCTACGCAAAGAGAAGCGAAAGCGTAGTTACGAAAATCTTTTCCCGATTTTTTCTTATCGGTGTATTTTTGCACCATCTGGTCAAAGTTATCTCCACTGCGAATGGTACTATTATCAATGCGTTTCGCATAATTTTCCGCTGCATTAAATTGATATTCAGCGATGATTGCAAATATTCCTGAAATAGCGAGAGGAATAGAACTTCCCCAAGCGATTCGTTTTCCCCAAAGATTGCGATTCCGCTTGCTTAATAGGCGTTGTTGCTGTTCTATCACGGAGGCATCTAATTCTGGTTGGAGCATTAGCATGACATAACTATCGCGAGGCGATTTTATTTGAATATCAATGGTGGTATCTACATGATCCGGTTTAAAAAGCGTGATGCGCACGGTGGTACTGTCTAAGGGAAGTTGCAATTTAGCGGGCGTTGTGAATGGCGCGACAGTCTCAAAATTGGATGGTCTTTCCCCTACATAGAGCTCCGCATGGGATGGCCATGTGGACACCAGTAATGTGTAAGTAGAATCAGAGGCATAAACACCCGAGAAAAAAAGGAAGAGAGTTCCCATGAATTTTTTCATTCTCCCCCCGAGGAGACTTTGGGGCCTTCTATGTAGAGTGAATCTTCAAAAGAGGCGCTTCGTTTTATTTCCCAATAGAGAGAAGAGGTGGAATTCCCTGCATAGTCTTTCCCTTCAATTTGAATTTTTGAAGATTTTAGGCCCGAATGTTTAAAAGAGATAATGGCGTTGTCAAGTTTATAGTCTAAGGTGTCTCCATCAAAAATGACGAATGTTTTTGTCTTATTTATTCCTGAGCCGTTATCCATCCAGTAAAATCGTATAGAATCTCCATCAAGAATTCCTGTTTGAACAGGCCATCTTTCAGGACTAATGAGATCTTTTAAAATCAAGGTATCGAGAACATTGATGGATGAGGGGTTTAAATCGACAAAAACAGACTCCGCAGCAAATTCGTAGAGTTTCTTTTCTTTAACAAGCACCTTTATACCTGATTGGGGTGTTACATTCAAGAATTGGACAAGTGCAGGCGTTTCCTTGACTGTTTGTTTTTGAATGGTATCCCCAATGGAATTAATCAAAGAAACATCGAATTCGGGGGATAGGGAAAAAGAAATAGATTTGTGCATCACTGGAACATAAAGGTGACTTAACGTGGAACCCACTCTCGCAGTGGCGAATGATCGGATTACTGTAGAATCCTGATTTTTGTAACTGTAGTTGTTACTGATGTGAATTTTGACTCCCCAATAAAAGACTATGGAGGAGTCCAGTAATACCGATGAGTCTTCCGTATATAAGGGACCCGGAATGGTGTAATCTTTATCGCAGGCAACGGTATCGATGAATGAGGACCATACGGTGAGTGCGGATCGAGAGGCGTATAATAAGCAGTAGGCATTTTCCCAGGAATCAATTCCTTGAGTTTGCCAGGAGAATGTGATGCCGAGAGAATCAAGAGGATCTACTAAGTTGTAACCATCGGTAGGGTAGAGGGCTACAATGGATACTGGAGTACTCACAAGAAGCGTTACTGTATCACGAAGTGTATCCTGTAGGTAATCAATGGTACTCAAAATCACATCATACGTTCCTGCATTAGAAAATGTATAGTCGGTCTCTATGTTGACTATCGTTTCTTTGTTGATGGTCCACGTTGCTTTAATGATGTAATTGATGGCTATATCTGGATCAATCGTTTCTTCATTGAGCGAAAACCCTGCGACTAAATGAACGGGTTCGCCTAATTCTACTGCTTTATAACGAACAGGCGCAAATTGTAGGTAGGATGCCCCAAAATAGATTTCTGGAATCACATGAATGGATTGGGTGAGTTTGGGTGAATCTTCAGAGGAAACTCGGACATCATCTTCGCAGGCAGTAAGAATTCCCAATAAGAAAATAAAGAGAATTTTAAAAATCATATACTACCTCCATTAGCGAGAATGCTCACTAAAGAGGTTGGGTTCCAAATAGCAGAGGTCGCTCCTTCACTGTCGATGGCTTGCACCCACCAACGGATGTAGCCTACAGGAAGATTGCGAACGGTTGCTGTAGTATCAGAACTTGCGGCAGTGGCGTAAATCCAGTCGTCTTCGGTAAAGGTGGCACTGCTCCCTACCACGTAAACGACTCGGTATTGTAAGGCGTCCCCATCGGCATCAGAGGCGGAGTGCCATAAGAAGGTGGCTGCTGTATCGGACGCTGCAATATTGCACGGAGTGATACACTCTGCAAAGGTGCTTATGGGAGCTCGATTGCTGAGGGTCACCTTAAAAGAAGTTTGTGCCAAGATGCCATTGGTATACAAAATGGCAACTAAAACTTGGGTGTTTTTTTTGTTGAAAAGGGAGGAAGCAAAGAGGTGTGTCCCTTCAGAAACCCCATTGGCGGCACTTTCACTATCCCAAAGTCCATCGGCATTGATGTCCCAGAAAAAACGTTCTGGTGTGAGATTGGGAGCGATGTTCCTAATGGGGATCGATAGGCTGCTGAAGGACGAATTTAAAGTGGTGTCCAAAAGGGAGCTTATAAATAGAGATGCGGGCGATAAATAATAGGTGTGTTTAAATGAATTAAAAGACTTGTCGGTAATTTTGAGAACTAAAGGTTGCCACAAAGGAGATGTCCCCGCGCTCAAAAAAATACGCAAGGTGTCTCGTTGAAAAGTCCAATTCGAATAAGAGACTCCATTATACGAAACGCTTATGTTCTCGCGACTTAAGGGGAGCCCTTCATCATTAATTCGAAATAAAACCGTGTCCGCAAATGGCAACGAATCACTTTCACTAGCAATGGGGTTTACTCTAGGAGGAATCGCGTCTTTCAATACAAGGGTGTCTAAATCAAGAACAGATCCTGGAAAAAGTGAAAATGATACTGTGTCCAACTGATAATCAGGATAAAGTTCATTATAAATAAACAGAGAGTAGTCCCCTCGCGTCAGAGGGCTAAAGTGGAAATGACCGGTTGTTAAATCATTGTTGATTTCACTCGTGGAAATGACGGTTCCTTCTTTTGTTCGAAGGGAGGAACGTAGCCCTGAAAGTGCCTCTGTTCCTCCAGAGCTTACCATGGCTTCAATTCCACTACCGGATTGAATTCCTTTAGTATAAAAAGTCGAATGAATCGCATTTTTTGCCACCATGCTAAACTCATCATAGGCTTTCACATCCCAATAAATTTTCCTCGATAAAGGAAGTGTTTTAAAACATTCAAAGTAAGGCTGATGGAGAATGGTATCCACATACAAGGACTCGTTATCGTAGATTGAAAAATGATAGGAAATTTGGGAATTAGGGTCAGAGTCTATCGCGTTCCATGCGAATGATATTCCTGAAAGAGGATCTACACCTTGCGCTTTGTTTATAGGAATAAAATGGACATTATCTAAAATTGGAGGAGAAGAAATCCATAAATGAAGTGTATCAGAGAGCGTGTCTCCGAAACGATCCAAAAGGACAAACTGAATAATGTGATGACCCGGTTCTTTAATCGCTGTTTTAAAACTGAACTCGGAACCCATTCTAGTGGAATCAAGTTCCCAATAATAATCGCGCATTCGAATGGATTTAGTGGGTTCCACCACAGCGATGAAAATAACACTATCCGTAGGGAGCAAGGTATCGGCTTTATAACGAGTACCGACAGAGTCCAGAGCAAGAGTGAGAAACGCTTTCACTTGGACTGTATCTGATTCCGTTTCGGTGTATTTACCATTGTCATAGTCCAAACAGCCATTTCCAAACAAAGAAAATAGGACTAACGAAACAACAACGAGTGGAAAGAAAATTTTGGTCATTCATTTTCTCCCGTTGTATCAATGACCGTAAAAGAACGCCAGTTTAAAGTGTCTGCATCACCAAAAGAATCTACAACCCATACACGGAATCGATGGATTCCTTCAGAAAGCCCCGCTTGTTGAACTTGCTGAAGATCACTTGTAAAATAAATGGTGGAATCAATTTGAAGAAAATGGGAACACGTTTCACCCTCATCAGAATCCGTAGAGGCCCACGAAAAAAAGAATGTGGTAAAAAAATTGCCGTACAAAGTATCACCCTCTGATGGCGTTGTTGTTTCTTCCATTTGCGGGGGCGTATTGAGAATGACCTCAAAAGTCACCATCAAAAAATTATCTTCTTTATCAATCACTTTAAGTGTATTGGGTATGGTTCCATTAGAATCAATATCTATAATTCTGCCGGTCCCCAGTATTTTAGAATCTCGCATCCACACAAAGTCTAATTGATTTGAGTCGGATGAATGGGACACTTTCGCTTTCAACGAAAAAGCGGAATTGGGGGCTACTTTGAGATTCGTAGAATCATCGTGGCCATCTTGAATCATGAGAATAGAGATCGTAGGAATAGAGGGGGTCGTATCTGGGGTTTCTGGCGTCGTTAAACAACTTGCAAGCATTAGGGGTGCAATAACGGAATAAATGAGAAATAGCGTCCACCTGATAGAACTCATAGATCTTAAATCTAGCTATATTCAAAAATATGAGTCAAACAAATCTTCAATATAAGACCGCCATGAATCGCCTTGAGGAAATATTAACTCGCTTAGACGAATCGGACATGGGGGTCGACGAACTTTCTTCTCAGGTTCAAGAAGCGACCTCTTTGCTTCGTCAATGTAGGCAAATATTAACGGAAACTGAAAAAAATGTTCAAGAAGCTTTGACTTCTTTGGATGGTGAGATTGAAGAGGCTCCTTAGTTTATTGGAATTGTGGAATGTCTAGTGCGGTGATTCAAGTCGAAAATCTTTCTGTTTGGTACCCTCTTCGAAGTGGCATCTTTTCCCATGTGGATCGCTATGTTAAAGCGGTGCGGGGTCTCTCTTTTTCTCTTAGAAAAGGTGAAATTCTAGCGGTTATTGGAGAATCGGGGTGTGGCAAATCAACTCTTGCTCAAGCTTTAGTTGGGCTTACGCCGTGGCATGACGGTTCCTATTCCCTTTTTGGCGAAAAAGTAGAGGTAAAATCTGGAGCGAGTTGGACGTCTGCTAGAGAAAAAATTCAGATGATTTTCCAAGATCCTTTTTCGAGCTTAAATCCTCGGCAATCGGTTTCTGAAATCCTTTGTTATCCACTACTCACCAGAGGCTTTTCTCGACTTGCGGCTTTAGAGAAAGCGAACGACATACTGGAGAAAGTGGGACTATCTTCTGACGTTCTTGGAAAATTTCCCCATGAGTTTTCTGGAGGGCAAAGGCAACGTATAGGTATCGCGCGGGCCTTAATGCTTTCTCCCAAGATACTGGTTTGCGATGAAGTGACGAGTGCTCTTGATGTTTCTGTACAAGCACAAGTTTTGAAATTATTGGATGAACTTCGGAAATCCCTAGATCTTTCTCTCATTTTTATTTCTCATGATATGCAAGTGGTAAAAGCTTTTGCGGATCGTGTTCTTGTTATGTACCTTGGGGAAACGATGGAAGAAGGCTCTGTTGAGTCTGTTTTACGCTCTCCCCAACACCCTTATACGCGAGCTCTTATTCGAAGTATCCCTACATTAGATCGCGGTTGCCCGCCAGAAATTCTGGGGGGTAATATTGAGCCTCTTCCCGATGATTTCTTGGGCTGTTGTTTTGTTTCGCGTTGCCCTGAATCCATTGATGCTTGCCGTAAAAAAAATATTGAAATGCATACCGATGGATTTTCTGGCGTTCGCTGTTTACTTTGTGCGAAATAGGAATTATGAACGATTTTATTCTCATCATGGAAAAAATGGCTCAGGGCGGCAGTGCTCTTTCTCATTTACCCGATGGTCGTGTTTGCTTTGTAGAAGGCGCTTTGACAGGGGAATCGGTACTTGTTGAATTAACACAACAAAAAAAAGATTTTGCTAAAGGATTTGCAAAAAAAATCATGGAGCCTTCTCTTGAACGCGTCACTCCATTTTGCCCCTTGTATGGAAAGTGTGGCGGTTGTTCTCTGCAACATGCTTCCATGAAATTTCAGGAACAGGCCGCGCGTCAAGTTGTTGAAGAACTTTTTGGGCGCTTTGCCAAAGAGAAACTTCCTCCGGGTTGGAAAATTCATTTTGGATCTCCTTTTCATTACCGAAATCGGGCCCGTTTTGTGCGCCATGGAAAACAATGGGGGTTTAGGGCGCGAGATAGTCATGACGTTATCCCTCTTTCGGATTGTCCTATTCTGAGTCGTGGCCTTGCTCAAGCATTAAAAGAAGACAGTATCCATTGGCCGTGGGTTCCAGAACTCAATGTATTTGATAATGGGGATGGTTGTGTTTCCATTTATCACGAAAAAATGTCTCCCAGTGAGTGCATTAAAAAAAGTGAAAATAAAGTCTCTTTGATGGGACAAACTTTGTCCATGGATGCTTCTGTTTTCTTTCAGTCTAACTTGGGCTTATTGCCGGAACTTGTGAAAACGGTTCAGAATGCTGCGGGAACGGGGCGTTGGCTTATTGACTTGTTCAGTGGAGTAGGTTTTTTTGCCTCATTTTTGCAAGATCAATTTGACCGGGTGACCACTGTAGAACGGGATCCAAATTGTTTGCGTCATGCACGAAAAAATCTATCCGCTACCTCTGAAGAAGTCAGTGCTCCCGCAGAACAATGGCTTGAGGAAAATGCAATAGAAGGTGTGGACACACTAATTGTGGATCCTCCGAGAACGGGAATCCCAGAAAGTGCCCTCAGGGTTTTGTGTAAAGCGTCTCCGAAAAAATTACTTTATGTGTCCTGTGATCCTGTGACGCAGGCAAGGGACTTTGCCATTTTGAAAACCGCAGGTTACAAAATTGTGGATGCACAGGGTTTTGGTTTTTATCCTCAGACATCGCATTTTGAAATGTTTTTAGAACTGCAAAAGGGGTAGTTTCTCTCCCTTTTCTCTGAAATTGACGGTGGCATTTTGCCATTGCACTCGGCTTTTGCAATAGTCGTTATTCAAAATGGTGAAGCGCGTTCAACTCCAGTCTCATGATTGAGGTGCCAAAGGCATCTATGAAGGATCAGAGTCACTAAGTACGAAAGCTCCAGAGCTTGTGTTTCTAGTTTGGCCTCTTTAATATCATGAATACAAAGTGATTTTTGGAGGTCCCCTATAGCCATTTAATCTTCTCTGGTGTAAAATCTTGTTTACAGAAATAAGTGAATTTGAACTTCTGGAACCTGAATTTATGAGGATTTTTCAAGAACGTTCAAAAAGGGAGTCTCTTCTTTTCACTCTAAAGAAATGAGTGAATCACTCTCCTTCGCTGATTTCGTTTTTTCTTCTTGGTTTTTATAAATTTATTAATAGGTTAGGTTTTTGACTTATCGATTTTTTATTCAGAGGTGTTATGTTAAGAAAAATTTTAGTCCTTGCCATGCTCTCGATTTCACTCTCTTGTGCTGCCGGTTTAGCCGATAAGTCAAGTGCTGTCGGTGGGTGGGTACAAGGTGGAAATCCAGGAGAAAAATTAGGCCTAGATTACAAGATGCGTCTTGATCCTATGGCGACTCTTGATATTTATGTCCATTTTTATTTTAGTGATAATGATAATTCATTGGGGCTCTATCTCGGTTATTACTGGAATTATTATGACATTATTTCACTGCCAGCTGAGGCGGGACGTATGGGTTTATACTGGGGACCTGCAGGGGGTGTCGGTTGGTGGGATGATGGTATTGCTATTCGTGCGGGTATCGTTGGCGGTTGGGAGTGGGAATTTCCTCAGGGAATACCGCTTGAATTGTATGTAGAACTGAATCCCGTAGGGGAGTTACAGGTGTATACGGATGATCGGGATGATAACACGCATTGGAGACTTCCTGATTTTTACCTCCGTTTAGGTCTTCGTTTCTGGTTCTAAACTGTTAAACAAAGGTCGAAAAAATGAAGAAAAATCGTTGGATTATATTGCCGATAGTGGGCTTTGCCATTGGTTTTTATGCATGCGGTGTGAACGAACCCCCTTCAATTGTCTGTGGTAGTGACTGGATAAAAAGTAATGCCACAGTCATTGATACGGCGAGTACTTTTGCCATTTCGGATCCTTTAATTATTCAATTTCGCTATAACAAAAATTTTGATTTCTCGGAATTGGAATGGTCCATTTATGAGGGAACCCTCTCTCAGAAGGGACCAGAATTACGGACTCGAAAATCCAAAGTTTCTGAAAAAGAGGGATCTTACACCATCAAAGGTGTTGATGTTAGTGGTGGATATATGACTGCTCGAGAGATGCTGCATGCGAGTCAGCCGGGCTCTTTTGTGGTCGAGTTTCGTTCGCAAGGAAAAATACTTGCTTCAAAACAACTTCAGTTGATTCTTAATAGTGAAAAAAATAAATAGGCGTTATGGGCACCTCTAAAAATTCATTTTCTGCAAAATTGGTTGTGGCACATCGCCATAGTTCGTCATTCAAAGTGGCGAATACAGCCAGTATTCACCGCTTTTCATTCCTGCTCTGGCTCGGCCTCGCTCAATTTTTCGGTCGTAAACCAATTTTTAGAGGCGCCCTTATGTTCAAAAAGTATCTTCCGCTTGTCTTTGCTCCTTTTCTTTTATCCTGCACTCCTTCTGAGGATGAAGTAAATTACCACTTAAATTCGCCCGTGTCCGTTGAGGTATACACAGAAGGTGTGTACGCGACAATCGATTTGAAAGGGGTGGAACAAGTGGGTACAATGGCTGCTGCTTATTTTAATTTATCATACGCAAGCACTGGAGATACTCTGCATCTTAACAGAAAATTTGAAATCGATAAATCGAGGGGATACCTTAAAAATTCTTTCCCTTCGGAGCTTCAATGGCGTCTACCGGAAGTTTCGGTAACGGCAGTGGGGCAAAGGGTTCTTTCTGCGGATGGTTTCCAACATTTTGATTCTCTCCTCTATCGCATTCCGATGCCAGAACGCTGGCGGAAACAGCTTTTGAATCCGGAGTATGTGAAACATCTGGAACGTCAAGAGAAGCATCGTTGGGAAATGAGCCATATGTTGACAGGCTCGGTTCCCACTAAGGCAAACATTACGGAACTTCTCAAAAGTCGTGGACGTTTAAATTTTGCCTTGATTAAGATTGATTCTGTGGTCACAGATGGGTATCACAATATTGATTCTCGTAAATGCTTAGGCTATACGATTTATCTCAATGAGGCTGAAAGTTTCCCCTATTATATTTGGGAACAGTACGTCAATAGTAAAATTGGCACCGAGAATTTCCAGGCATATTACCAGGGTCTCAAAGGGGATTACCGCACGGAGTTTTGGGTGACTTTGGACCCCACTACGGGTATCCCTTGCCAGGAACGTGAAGTGAAGGTGGGGGCGAACACCATGGTGAATCCTGTTACAGGAGACTCTGCAACTTTTACAAGTAATGTGACTTTAGAACGCCTCTATACGGTGGTAAAATGAGTGGTAAATGGTTGTTGTTGCTTCCGTTCGCTTTTTTGATGGGTTGCGGAGGGACGCCATCTGCTCAGCAGACGATGGTAGAAGATCGCGCCCTTGTCTACAAGGATACATACCAAGCCTATATTGAGGCCGAGAATAAATATTTGAATTTGCTTTTCAATTTAGAACGAATGCCAGAGGAACCGGAATTGTGGGCCATGAAGCGTGACCAGATGAAAGAATTAACACAATTGCGCGCATTGATGCTGCAATCTCGCGGGGAATTGGATGAATCCATTCAGGATTGGGAACGTTATCTTCAAGAGTTGGAGGCGACAGTCGCTCAACAAAACGCGCCGAAGCGTCGTACCAATTTCCGTAACGAAGATGATATGCGCACTTCTCCTGGTCAATTGTTGCCTAATGAGGCTTCAAAGATCAAGAAAAAATAGATTGAAAATTATCCGAATATTTTGACGACGCGTTCAAGCCCTTGCACGAGTCGGTCGATTTCCCACGGCATGGAGTAGGCTCCAAAACTCGCACGTATTGTTGCAGGCACGTGGAATCTATCCATGACAGGTTGGGCACAATGATGCCCACTGCGTACGGCAATATTTTCTTCATCAAGAATCATTGCGGCATCATGGGGATGTGCGGCATCCAGAGTAAAACTTAATAAAGCCCCTCTTTTTGCAGGCGTCCCTAAAATGTGTAACCCATCCACTTGCTCAAGTTGTTTCAACGCATAATCGAGCATTTCCATTTCGTGCTGATAAATTTCGTTAATGCCGATTTGCTGAATCCAATTCAAAGCGGCACCGAGTCCAATCACTTCTGCAATAGGCGGAGTCCCTGCTTCGAAACGCGCTGGAGGGGCGGCATAAGTGGTATGGTGGAACGTGACCTTTTGAATCATCTCTCCGCCGCCATGCCAAGGAGGCATTACATCAAGAATTGCATATTTTGCATATAAGCAACCAATGCCTGTGGGACCGTACATCTTGTGACCAGAAAAAGCGAGAAAATCGCAATCAAGGGCTTGTACATCCATTTTCAGGTGAGGGGCACTTTGTGCCGCATCAATGAGAATTTTTGTTTCTGGGGAAAGTTCTCTTACGGTGCGAATAATTTCCGCAATAGGATTTTCCGTGCCGATACTATTGCTGATGTGGGTGATTGCAAGCATCTTCGTAATTCCAGGTTTCAGCAAACGAGGAATTTCAGAAAGAATTAAATCTCCATTATCATCCACAGGAATCACTTGAATCGTCGCCCCGCGTTCTTCTGCAATCAATTGCCAGGGGACTATATTTGCGTGATGTTCTAGCGCGCTGATAAGAATCTCATCGCCTGGTTTGAAAAATTTGCGGCCATAACTCCAAGCGACTAAATTGATACTTTCTGTGGTGCCGCGAGTGAACACAATTTCATTTTCGCTAGCGGCGTTCAAAAATTTGGCCACATTTCTACGGGTGGCTTCGTACGCTTGGGTTGTCTGTTCACTGAGCCTATAGACACCACGTTTCACAGAACTATAATGTTCGCGATAAAATTTATCCATCGCCTCAATCATGCATTCTGGTTTTTGTGTGGTGGCTGTGCTATCTAAAAAGGCAAGCGGCTTGTCACCACTCGAATTGCGGACGAGTACAGGAAATTGGGCGCGAATAGAATCAACAGGATAAGGCATGGCTTTATTATAGCAAATTGAGGCGGGCTGTATAGGCTTAAATTTCTACATTGGTGGGTGAAAAATCAGAAGGATTGTATTCATGAAAAGAACTTGGTTTATTATTTCCTTATGTTTGGCTTCGGGTGTTTTTGCGGAAGGCTCACTTCGCGAAGCTATTGATAATGGTGATTTTGTAACCGCTCAGAAAATGGTTAAAAATGGGGAAGCGGAAGAAATTTACTGCGGGACTATTTCCGCAAAAAATGCAGTGGATATCTATGGCAAAATTTTTAAGGCCGCCCCGGAAGCCTCTTTTGAAGCCTGCCCCTCTCAGTTTTCTTTTGGATATGCAAATAAAATTTGTGCTGACGCAAAACAAGCTCCTACTTGTATGAACGTCCTTCATTTTTTACAAAAAGAGGGTATGGCTGGCAATCTTATAGGGATTCAAGCTTTTGACGCGGCGGCCAAAATCGCACTTAAAAATAAAGCTTATTTGAAGCCTATTTCTGTGAAAGTAGATACTGTGGTATGGCAAGATTGTAAAAAAAGTGAACAAAAAAAATGTCTCGATTCTTGCAGGGAATGGGCTCAGTGGCGTTTAGAAGATGCCTCTATAGATTCAACGACTCGATTGCAGGTAGAAGCTCAAAAGGCTCAGTGTGAAATCAAACCTGCAAAGCAAGTAGCAAAACAAATTACAGTGAAAAGACCTTCAAATTTTCAGGCCGAATTAGAACGTGTTGCGCTTGAAGGGTACTGGAAGAGTCCTATGAGCATTTCGACTCAATGGCTCACGACTTTAATCGATCTTCACAAACTCAAGGGCATTGCAGATTCTTCTTTGCCGGATTTGAATTATGTGAAGGCATGGGCTACGAAAAATGCAGTGGCGCATACGCCAGTGCCGGGTGGAGAATTATTTCGCTTTTGCGCTGCCTGGAATGATTCGGTGAATGCAATTTTAGATTCTGTTGGTATTTCTGCGCGGTGCCCTGTTTTTGGCAAGCTCGAAGATTCCCGCGATGGTAAGGTATACAGGACCAAAGAAATTGCAGGAAAAAATTGGATGGTGCAGAATCTGGATTTTGAACCATCCGAAAGTTCCGATTGTTATGATCGCGATTTGGATAAATGCAAAACTTATGGACGTTTGTACACGTGGGAGGCCGCTCAAGTGGCTTGCCCCGAGAGTTGGCACCTTGCCACTGATGCGGAATGGACTTTACTCGAAAACGAAGCGGGTGGTGCTTCTCTTGCTGCGACCAAACTCCGCGCGAATGGATCGGATGACTTTGCTTTTTCTGCGACTTTTGGGGGTTACTTTAACCAGAATCGAATTTTCACAATTGTGGGTGAGGGCGCTTATTTTTGGACAGAAGTGAAAGATGATGACAAGCGTTCCTTTGCGAAATCCATGTTCAGTGATGGGGAGAGTGTGGATCGAATTTCGGTAGATAAGAATTTCGGCCTTTCTGTGCGTTGTGTTCAAAACTAGATGTTGGATTTGTGATGTCCTTTGCTCCGACCTGTACTTTAGAAACTTGGAAAGAACGTCAGCGTTTGCTCGTATTGGTGCGCTCTTTCTTTGAATCACGGAATGTACTTGAAGTAGAAACGCCTGTGCTTTCTCATGCCTGTGGGACCGATCCCCATTTGGATTATTTTGAAACCAAAGGAACTCAGCCACGATATTTGATGACCAGTCCTGAATTTCATATGAAACGCCTTCTCTCGGCCAAGTTTGGGGATATTTTTCAGATTGCGAAAGCGTTTCGTGTCGATGAAATGGGCGTTCGTCATAATTCAGAATTTACTCTTGTGGAATGGTATAGAGTGGGAATGTCAATGGAAGACTTGATGGTAGAAGTCGAAGCGCTTTGTTCCAAAGTTTTGAATCGAACGGTAAAGGCCAAACGAACTCGCTGGAAAGACGCTTTCACCGAATACGCGGGCATCGATCCTTTTTGTGATGATTCGGAAAAATGGCGCGAATGTTGTGCGAAAAATCATGTTCCTGATGTCCAGGGTTCGGCACAGTTTACTCTTGAGGACTGGTGGGATTATGTGATGGTTTCTGTTATTGAACCCCATTTGGGTCTGAACGGGCCCGAATTTCTTATGGATTATCCGCCGAGTCAAGCCGCTCTATCAAAGACTTCCCTTGATGCTGATGGACTCTGTTGGGCAAAACGTTTTGAACTCTACATCGAAAATATGGAACTCTGCAATGGTTATGAAGAACTCACCGACGCGCAGGAACAGGCAGACCGCTTTCAAAAAGACTTAATTCTGCGTACTACCCTTGGAAAAGCGCATCCAAATTTAGATGAACATTTTCTGGAGGCGCTTCAAAGAGGAATGCCTGCGGCGTCTGGAGTGGCAGTGGGGTTGGATCGTCTCTTGATGATCGCTTTGAATAAAAAACAAATTTCAGACGTTGTTTTATTCCCGGATGAGATCGCTTAACCCGTGTTGAAGTGGGGCTATTTACTTTGTAGTAAGGTCTCTATTTGATGCCGGATTTCCGTTTCGTCTAAAGCCCCTAGAATGCGCGTCTGAATTTTACCTGTTCTGTCCATTAAAAAATGAGCGGGCACGGCGTTGGGATTTCCAAAGCGATTCATCACTTCATAATTCCAGTGAACTACCGGAAATTGAATTTTGAAATGAGCGATGAAATTTTCCATGTCTGAAACGGTTTCGTCTTCATTGATCCCGATCACTCGGAGTCCTTGGGGGGCATAATCAGATTCTAATTTTTTAATCGTCGGAATTTCTGCTACACAGTAGCCACACCAAGAGGCAAAAAAGACAACTAAAGTGGCTTCTCCTTTGAGATCCTTATAGGCTAGCGAATCGCCATGGATATTGACTGCCTTGAAGTTTTCCACTTTTTCAGGAAGGGAAGGATAGGGATTTATTTCACACCCTAAAAAGGGCAGTGGAAGTAGGGCGAGTAGAAGATTTGTCCAATTCAAAAAACGCATATTATTGGAAAATTTAAGTTATATTCAGGGCATGGCTTATAATATTCAAGAACTTCTCTCCGAGATGGTGAAGCGCGGAGCTTCCGATTTGCATGTGACTGCGGGTAGTCCTCCTTTAATTCGACTTTCTGGTAAATTAACTCCCATTGGTACGGATAAAATGAAGCCCGATGAAACCATGAGGATGACTTATAGCCTCATGAATGAAATGCAAAAAAAGTCTTTCGAACAGAGTAAGGAATGTGACTTTTCTTTCGGTATCGCCAATTTGGCTCGCTTTCGTGCGAATGCCTACCTGCAACGTGGTTGCGTTGCTCTCGCTCTTCGTATCATTCCGTTGGACATTAAAACATTCAAAGATTTAGGGCTCCCTGCCATTATGGCTGAGTTTACAACACGTCCATCGGGACTTGTATTGGTGACTGGCTCTACTGGTTCTGGTAAATCGACGACGCTTGCCGCGATGATTGATAAGATCAACAAGGAACGTCATGATCATATTTTGACTGTTGAAGACCCGATTGAATTTTTGCACAAGCATCAGGGTTGCATGGTCAATCAGCGTGAAGTGGGCAGTGATACTTCTAGCTTTGCTCAGGCATTGAAAATGGCTTTGCGCCAGGATCCCGATGTGGTATTGATTGGTGAAATGCGCGATCTGGAAACTATTCGCGCCGCAATGACCATTGCAGAAACGGGTCACTTGACTTTTGCAACGTTGCATACAAACTCAGCGGTTCAGACTATTAACCGCATTGTGGATGCCTTTCCAAAAGGGGAACAGCAGACGATTCGTACGCAGTTGTCCTTTGTACTCCAAGGGGTTATCTGCCAGACTCTTTTGCCCAAAGTGGGTGGGGGTCGTGTGATGTGCTACGAAGTGATGTGCGTAACGCCTGGTATTCGTGCTCTCATTCGTGATGATAAGGTTCATCAAATTGAATCCATGATTGAAATAGGCCAAAAGTTTGGTATGAACACGATGAATATGCGTATGGTTGATCTTGTTGCTGAGCACAAGGTGGATCGTTTTGATGCACTTGCAAAATCTTCAAATCCGGATCAGTTAGAAAAACTCCTCATGGAGAAGGGACTGTAAATCAATGGCGTTCTTTCTTTATAAAGCTCAAAACGTTCAAGGGAATGTTTTTGAAGGCCAAATTGAGGCAAAGGACAAAGCGGAAGCAGAGTCCCTTTTACGTCGCAAACGTTTGGTGATTCAGACGCTGAAGCGAAAGCCAATTGAAATCAAAATTCAAATTGGTTCAGGTATCAAAACCAAAGATATTGCACGCTTTACTCGTATGTTCTCTTCTATGTGTTCTGCGGGTTTACCCATGCTCCAGTGCTTAAATATTTTGGAAGAGCAGAGTGATAATCCGGCGTTGAAAGAAGTCGTGCATAAGGTGGCCATGGCGATTAATGGGGGTTCAACACTCGCCGATGCGCTTGCTCAACACCCTAAAGTTTTCGATAAGTTATACTGCAATATGGTCGCCGCTGGTGAAGCGGGTGGTATTCTTGAAGGCATCTTGGGCCGCCTTGCGGACTATGGGGAATCTAACGAACGCTTGACTCGTAAAGTGAAAAAGGCGATGACTTATCCTGTCATGGTAGCCATTGTCGCTGTGCTTGTGCTTGTTTTGATGCTTGCTTTTGTGGTTCCTACTTTTGCACAAACTTTTGCAGATGGTGGAGGAACGCTTCCGTGGCCGACTCAATTTGTGATGAATCTTTCGGATGGCATCAAAAATTATGCCGCCTTTTGGATTTTACTGATTGTGGCTATAATTGTGACGATCAATGTGGTTTTGAAAGTGCCCAGTTTGAGGCTTCAGTTCGATACCTTTCTTTTGAAAGTCCCCAAATTAGGTGATTTACAAATGAAAAGTGCGGTCTCTCGTTTTAGCCGCACATTAGGAACCCTTCTCAATGCGGGTGTTTCCATTATTGATGCTTTGCAGGTTACGGCAAAAACATCAGGTAACATGTGTGTAGAACGCTCTATTATGAAAATTTCCGTGGGTATCGCTGGCGGTAAACCGATTGTGGAACCGATGAAGGACGTTAAAATTTTCCCTGCGATGGTCATTCAAATGACGGGTGTGGGTGAAAAAACGGGTAACTTGGGGGGAATGCTTTTAAAGGTGGCGGACTTCTATGATGAAGAAGTGGATGCGGCTATTGATGCTGTGACTTCTATGCTTGAACCTTTGATCATGGTATTCCTCGGTGGAGCTGTTGGTTTTATGATGGTTGCTATGTATATGCCAATCTTTGGTATGTCTGATGCGATTAAGGAATGATGTGAAAATCGATTAATCACTGGTTAATCACTGATTAATCATTTCGGAATTTTTGAAACCGGCGAAAATGAGTTGTTTTCGTCGGTTTTGTTTTGGCATGTTCTTTGCCTTGTTAAGTATGCCTGAATGGCATTTACACTTAATCAAGGAGGCGCAATGCCTAAAATAAAAACAGAAAAAGTTGCAGACACCCAAGATCAACTCGCTCCCGAAAAATCGGCGCAGTTTGATTGTCTCGCAGTCACCAATGTACAGGTCTATCCTTTCAAAGAGGGGCCTAGTCTTGGCAAAACCAAAGCCTTTGCCCGCGTCGTTCTGAATGACCAATTGCAATTGACTGGGCTTCGTGTTGTCGATGGGGCGAACGGTTTTTTTGTGGCGTACCCCAATGATCCTTTTTACAAAGGGGAGGATTACCGTTCCATATTTTTTCCGCTCACGCGTCAATGTCGCGAGCACATTGAAAATTGCGTTTTGGAAAAATATCAGGAAAGCGTAGGCGCCTAAGGAGGGACCGTTCCGTGTTTCAACGAGTCCGCACTTATTGTTTATCGGGAATTCAAGCCATTCCCGTAAGCGTGGAAGTGGATGCTTCTCCAGGGCTTCCTGGGTTTACTTTGGTAGGCTTGCCAGACAGTGCCGTGAGGGAGTCCAGAGAACGTGTAGTCTCAGCAGTGCGAAGTTCGGGATGTGTGGTCACAGGAAGCCGCATGACCGTAAATCTTTCGCCTGCAGATCTCCGCAAAGAGGGAAGTTCTTTGGATTTACCCCTCGCCATCGGTATGTTGCTCGCTTCGGAGGAAATCGTTGTTGAAAAAGCGGAACGGTTCGTTTTTTTGGGAGAGCTCGCTTTGGATGGGCTTTTAAAACCCGTGCGCGGAGTGCTTTCGGTGGCGATGAGTCTTCGAAAGGATGGCTCTGATATTTTGGTAATTCCTAACGAAAATTATGCAGAAGCCTCTTTAGTCGAGGGAATCACTTTAGTAGGAGTTTCAAGTCTTTCAGAGTGCATTAAAAAATTAACACTTCCTTCCGCAACATTTTTATCACAGGCTTCAGGGATTCATAGAGTTCCGGCTTTGATCCCTGCATCGGTACCTGATTTTCGTTCAGTCGTGGGGATGGAGACTGTAAAACGAGCGTTAGAAATTGCCGCTGCCGGAGGACATAACTTTTTACTCATAGGTTCTCCGGGAGCGGGCAAAACGCTTTGTGCGCGTTGTCTGCCGGGGATTCTCCCTGAAATGAGCGAAGAGGAAATTTTGGAAAGTACCCGAATTCATTCTTGTGCAAGTTTGATGTCTCCAGAAAGTGGTGGTTATTTGCATTCTCGCCCGTTTCGTTCGCCGCATCATTCTGCTTCTATGGTGGCTTTAGTGGGGGGCGGTGCTCGCTTACGCCCTGGCGAAGCCAGTCTTGCGCATAATGGGGTTTTATTTTTGGACGAATTACCAGAATTCAATAGGAATGTTCTGGAGGCGTTGCGAGAGCCCATGGAAGAAGGGCGCATTCAAGTAAGCAGAGCCTCCGGATCTGTGGTCTGGCCCGCTCGATTCATGATGGGAGCTGCGATGAATCCGTGCCCTTGTGGTTATTCCATGGATCCAAAACGGACTTGTCTTTGTTTACCAGATGCCGTTATTCGATATCGCCAACGGATTTCGGGACCTTTGATGGATCGTATAGACATTCAAGTGGCTGTTCCCTCTCTTTCGCCCACTTTATTTGCGAATGCTCCGAATGGGGAAAGTTCTTCCGAGATGCGAGCTCGCGTTATTGCGGCGCGGTTACGACAGCAACATCGTTTTCGAACAAAACGAATTCGAACGAATGCGGAAATGACAAGTGAAGAATCGAGAAAGGAGGCTATGATGACTCTTGCAACAGAACGTTTTGCTGTGACCGCTGCAGAAAAAATGATGCTCAGTGCGCGAGGTTATTACCGGTTACTCAAAGTTGCCCGAACAATCGCGGACATTCGGTCTTCTGCGGCAGTAGAAGTAATTGATCTTGCAGAAGCGCTACAGTATAGGGCCTTTTCAAATGCCACGCGTTAGCGGAAAAGTATAAAACGCTCCACATATGGAGTGTGGAGCTAAAAATAGAGGTGGATATAAGTTTACCAGCCCATTTCGGTTTTCACCCATCCTTCCAGTAATCCTGCCATGTAGGCATGCTGGGCTTTGCTCGGATGCCAGTCTGCACCATACCCGTATTTGCCCGTCTGGGCAGGGAAACTGTAGCGGGCAACATTGGTTTCACCTGAGCTGAGAAGATTATTCTTAATTGCATTCAGGTAACGTTGGCAAATTGTCTGTGATCGATATGTATAGGACGTATCGGTTCCAGAGATTCGCCGCATTATGTAAGCGGAAGGGTAGCCTTTGATGGGTTCTTCCGGGAACTGGCTGAAATCAGAAACCGTAGCCGCCGGATAATAGTCTGAAAGCATAGGACCATCGAGCATGAGAATTTTTGTTGTGGGATAATAGGAACGAATACTTTTTATGAAGGTAATTCCGGCATTGACAAATTCAGATGAATCCGGAATTCCCAGGTAAAAATCATTGGTGCCCAGATTGATCACAAGTACTTCTGGAATCCATTGACTGAAATCCCAGGCGATAGTCGTGCTCGGTGAAATAGTGGGGAAGAGTTCTGGCAGAGTTCCATTCAGAGATCCCGTGTTATTGCGGTAAAGTCCGCGTCCTGAATAGCAGATGGCGTGGCTTTCTGCACCCAGATGTCGCGCTGTTGTAGCGGCATAGGTCCAGTAATGGTCTTCGGTCGTAATGTCAAATGTGTTCTCTTTTAAAGAATCAAGGTCCCCATAGCCACAGGTAATCGAATTACCAATGAATTCTATCCGGCGGGTTATTGTTGGAAATGAAGATAGTGTAGAATAGCCATACACCTTAAATCCCTGAAAGGTTGCATCTCCATATTGGGCTTCGGTACGTTTGAAAACCGTGATGGTATGTTCACCTTCTGTCAGATTTTCTGCAAGCAAGTGTTCTCCCTCTGACGAATTGGAAAGATCCAGAACACTGGTGGGGATGGTATCTCCATCTACGAATACATTAAAAATGCTTCCCGGTGCTGTCAGAAGAATTTTGACGGCTGTGCCATGGAATGCGATACTCCAGTTGCTTCCCGACCAGGCGAAGGTTGGGGCAAGAGGTGTGGTATAGTCTCCACGCCCCACAATGCGAATTGCAGGGTTGTCAGGAGTGAATGTGTGCCAGGCAGATGTTTCCACTTCCATGGATGAGGATGAGAAATCAACGCTTGATGAGGATTCGGGTTCCAAAGAACTGCTTAATACCATCGATGATTCGCCAGATTCAGATCCCGTGGAGTTGTTACCGCAAGCAATGAAAACATTGCAAATAAGTAACGTGGAGGTCAGTTTCAGAATATTCATAATAGTTTCCTTACGGTTAATAGTGACGTTACACTTCGTGCTGGACTTCGCCGTGCTCTTTAATATATCCCTCATTTTTTTTATGTTTCTTTATAAATAAATTCATAAATTCAAAGAATGGCATATATGAATACGGAGCATTCTGTTTTATCTCTTGTGCGATGGATCTGGCTTCAAGGATGGATTCAGGAGGGTGAGACGATTCCTTCGGCGAAGAGAATCGCGAAAGTGACCGGAACTTCCGTTCGTCAGATTATGCGTGCTATGCACTGTTTACGGGATATGGGATTTTTAGAAATACGGCGGGGGGCGCCTGTTCATGTAGTCAATTTGGAAACGAAAAATCCCTCTTTACCTGTAAATACGGTTTTCCGCAGAGAAGGTTCTGTTCCGGGACTTGTGAATCTTTTGCGAGAAGGTATTGCGCGGGCGGATTTCCGCAGTGGAGAGGTATTACCCAAGGCTTCATGGCTCTGTCGGGAATGGCATGTCAGTACTCGGAGTTTGGCTATGGCCTGTCGGCTTATCGCTACAGAGGGGCTTTTGCATAAAGAAGGAAAAAACTGGATTGTCGGTTTGAATCAGGAACGGGGAAATGATTCCTTTTTTCAGAGACAAGCAGAACAGCCTACTATTCTTATTCTTTGTAATCGTCCCGAGGAATGGCCTGAGTTTCATTATAATTTCATGGAGGGCCTGGTTCGTTCTCTGGGGGCGGAGGCTGACCGATGCGCTGTTCGATTCCAGCCTGTTTTAACCGGAGTAGAAAAAGTAGATGCTGTGTTCCCCTCCGGGCGTGAAGCTATCCGCACATTGCGAAGGGAACTGGGTTCTTCCTATTTGGGAACTTTACTGACTCCTTTGCGTTGTACCTTGCCCGATTTTGAAGATTGGTGTGCATGGTTATGCCGTTTGGGAAAGGTTGTTTGGTTGCAGGATAATGATCCGGACCATACAATTGTATCATCTCCGCGTTTTTTGCGGGTGAATTATGGGGATTGGGTTCCGCAGGGTATTTTAAGAGTTACTGATCTTGCATTGGATGTTTTGCAGCAACTCGGACATCATCGAATGCTCTTCGCTTGTAACCGGGAGGAGGATTTTATGTGGTTTCGCAGCCGTGCCGTTCAGCTTCAGGAAAAAGCAGCTTATCGGGGCCTGTCGATGCACATTTGGGAAAAATCCGGCATGAATGATATGCAAATGGTCGATGATTTGCTTACCCGTAAGGAATCTGTCTGGTTGATGCCTAATGATCGTTATGCTGTGCGCGTTTGGAAAATTTTGCAAATACGGGAAATTCGGGTTCCCAGGGATTTGTCGTTGCTTTCTTTTGACAATCTCGCGGAACGAAAACCTTTTCCCATTTCCACCATTGACTTTGGTATGTCGCTGCTGGGTTATCAGATTTTACACTGGATTCTGGGAGATGTCCCGATTCGTCTTTCGCGGAAAGGGATGCTTTGTGGAAATCCAAAGTTAGTAGATGAAGGTTCGCTTGGGGTTCCGCGTTATAAGGATCGCTGATTTTCTGCCATCAATCCCGTGTTATGCGAATGGAGGCTGAGGCCCCTTGAGCTCCGGGAATAGCTGTCGGTTTTGTAATGCAGACTTCACTCGCGACAACCTTGGGATAATGTTCGATAATATATTTTGCTACGGAGACGACTAAGGTTTCTACCAGAAAAAATTGAGCATTTACGATCAGGTCTTTGATCTCTTCCGATAAAGCAGCATAATCCACTGAATACTTCAGATCCTCATATTGAGCGACTTTCGAAAAATCAAGCCAGAGAGTTAAACTTAAAAGAACGGGTTGCGGTTTCTCGCGCTCAAAAGGAAGGGTTCCGAGAATGCACTCGAAACCCATTTCTTTAACCATTATTTTGCCGAGTTCCATTACCATGTGAAAAGGACGATTGCCCCTGTGAGGGATACAGCGGTTACGCCAAACCAAATGTTGCGATAAAGAGCGTAGGAATCCATCGTTTTCTTGTTGGTCGCTTTCTTTTGCTCCAAGTTATACAATGTTTGCTCCGGTTGTGAATAATACCAAAGCATAGAGGTTTCACATTTGGTATCACCATTACAAGCTGCTTTGATGCTCTCTTTATGTTCATCAATCATATCGCCAGTCTTGTCATAGGCATCTTTAGCGTCGGAGTATTCCATATGTTGCATGACACCTACTACAGCGCCACCTGCGGCAACAGCAACAAGGCCCCATGCACTCCACTTACGGACTTCATCAGCGATGCCAAAACGATTAGTCACATCATTCGCCGCATCATCTGCAGAATAATCAGATTCATCAGCCGCTTTATTGGTTGCGGCTACGTCGCCTTCAACATCATATTCCTCACAGTCTTCGTCATCATCGGTACACTCTTCTTCATCATCATCAATCGCGAGGGCTGGTGCAACCACAGGCTTGGGAGCGGCAATAGTATCTTCATCTTCATCAGTGGTGGCATCTTCGGAAGAGTCTATTGCCGAATCATCATCGGAACCATAATCATCCACAGGTTCTGCCACCGGAGACGGTACTGCGGGTGTAGAAACGGGCATGGCAACTGCAGGTGTGGAAACTGGCACGGCGACAGGGGCTGGGGCTGCTGGACCTGCTGGCTTTAACTCTACCATTTGAGAATTGTAATTCACAAACAAGGAGGATGCCCCTTCTGCATAAATAGCTTGGCCATCGAAATAGACTTTTTCGACATCCATGTCAGCATCTGCTGTTTTTGATGTGAACACCTTTGCTTTGCCAAGCTTTTCGTAAGACATTCCCTCTGGAGGTGCAAAAGCCTTTAAGTTCGACAAAGAAGGGCCTTTGCGACCTTCGTAAAGTTGATAGGTCGTTTCTTCTTCACCGAAAGGATCTTCAAACTTCTGGCGAACAGAAAGACGACCATTTTGGACGCTCTGAACCGAGCCAGAACTTGAAACTTTCAATGTTCCACCGAACTCGGCTGCAATAAAGTCATCTGGAGAACCAACATCTTCTCCGGAAAACTTCGTAATGGTATATGGATCTGCGAAAGCCTGAAAAACGAAAAGGCAGAGTAAAAGAACTAAAGATCGCATCATGCGGGTAACTCCAATATGAGAACAAACCGAACCACACCAAACCAATAACGCAAATATATATAATCCCTTTTTTCATAGGTGAAAAGGACCAAAATTTTCTAGCTTAAAACCAGTGAAAATGATAAAAATCAAGGAAAATAGTCATTGCGTGGTTTTAGGCGCGAGTCATAAGACTTGCCCGGTTGCTCTTCGAGATCGACTGGGTTTTCCCGCGGCGAACCTAGACCTTGGCTTGGCTAGCTTAGGACGACTTCCTGGATTGAGTGAAGCAGTTATTCTCTCAACCTGTAACCGTACAGAAATGTATGTAGCGACCCTTTACCCGGAGACTTTGAGAGATACCTTATTAAACTGGTGGGCTGAATTTTGTCATTTGGATGCGGTGGAGCTCGCTCCTCATTGTTTTTATTTGACTCATACGGAGGCTGTTTCTCACCTTTATTCGGTCGTTTCTTCTGTAGACAGTCTCGTTTTGGGTGAAAATCAGATTTTAGGCCAGGTTCGCGAGGCTTTTTTGGCTTCTCAGAAGTCGGGTCATCTTGGCTTCTTTCTTAACCATCTTTTTCAAACGGCAATGACCCTTGGGAAAAAGGTGCGTGAATGTACGGCTATCGGAGAAGGAACGGTTTCTATTCCTTTTGCGGCCGTTGAACTCTGTCGTGAGCAATTTGGTGATCTTTCTTCCTGCTGTGTGGGTATTCTGGGACTTGGCGAAATGGGTTCCATTGCCGCAGTGAATCTTTCGGCGGCAGGCGTTACTCGATTCCGTTTTTTCAACAGGACAGAACAAAAATCGGCAGATTTTGTGGCTCGTTTTGGTGGTCAAGGTTTTGGAATCAATGCTTTGTCTACTCATTTAGCGGAATTAGACGTGCTGATTACTTGTGCTCAATGTAGCGATTATTTGGTTCGTGGTTCAGATGTAAAGGGAATCGTTCGCAAGGGAAAAACCGTTTATGTAGATATTGGGGCGCCTCGAAATATCGCTCCAGAAGTGGGTGATCTTAGCTCTATTTCCCTCTTTAGCATTGACGACCTCAATAAGGTTGTGGAAGCAAATCGGAATATGCGTAAGCATTCCGCTGAAAAAGCAAGAGAAATAATTGAAAATGCGGTAGATGAATTTGTCGCTTGGTTCGCTTCTCTGAGTGTTATTCCGTTGGTTCTGACCATGCGGGAACATCACGAGGCCATTGGAATCAGTGTGTTGCAGAAGTGGAAACATAAGGTTTCCCCTGAGACATACGAGGTTTTGGAGCGATTTAACGAAGATTTGATTGCGAAAATTCTTCATGAACCTTCTGCACAGATAAAACGTTTAGGGGCTGCTGGTCTTGGTTTGGAGAGTCGATTAATTCTTGAAAAACTGTTCGATTTGAACTTGGACCAGGGTACGGAGATCGGTAATGACTAAATCTTTTTTGCGCTTGGGCACCCGTGGAAGTGGTTTGGCACTCGCTCAAGCAAAGCTTGCCGTAGAAGCAATACAAAAGAAGTTTCCAGAAATTCAAGTGGAGATAGAAATTATTCACACCTCTGGGGATAAGGATCGCGTGGGTTCTTTGGTGGCTTTGGGAGGCGAAGGCCTTTTTGTTAAAGAACTGGAAATCGCTTTACTTTCGAAGCAAATCGACTTTGCGGTACATTCATTAAAAGATGTTCCTGAAGTGATGGATGAGCGATTGATTTTGGCTGGTTTTTTGAAACGAGAAATGCCCTATGATGTTCTCGTTTCTAATGGGAAGAAATTCTTTGAACTCCCTCATGGGGCGAAGATTGGTACAGGGTCTCCCCGGCGTGTTTTGCAGTTAAAAAGTTTGCGTCCTGATATTTTTTGTGTGGACTTGCGAGGAAATTTGGAAACTCGTATTGCCAAAGTGCATCAGGGGGAGTTAGACGCTATTTTACTAGGGGCTGCGGGCCTTCATCGATTAAATCTAGACGAAAATATTTCGCAAATTTTTATGCCCGAGGAAATAACCCCTGCGATAGGTCAGGGCATTGTGGGACTTCAGTGTGTGGCGGAGAATGAATCCGTTAAGAAAATATTGGAAGCCATTTCAGATGAAGAGACTGTGACTGCTGCTCGAGTAGAACGCCGTTGGATGCATCTTTTAGGGGGTGGTTGTCGCGTCCCTATGGGGGCGCTTCTTCAAAGAGAAGACGATGGCTACCATTTTCATGTTTATTTAGCGGATCCGCGGAACGGGAAATCAGAGCGCAGAGAAAAAATATTTTCGCTTTCAGATCTTCACGGAGATGCGCTGGAGCGTTATGCGGAATTTTTTGCAAAGTGCTGTCATGATAAAAATATTCCCCTGCCTTCCGAGATGGATGGAGAACACGCCCTGATGAATTTTTGGGGCAAGTGTCGGTAATTATGTTGTTCATTGATACACGTATCTCTCCCCCTGATAAACGATGGGTAGAATCTGTGACTGTGGCGGGGAATACGGTGGTGCATATCCCTGCATTAGAGTGTGTCCCCACCGATATTTCTGTGAATTTGGACGGGTTTGATGCGGTGTTTGTCGCAAGTCCGAGAGCGGCCAAACTCTTAAGTGATGAGCTTGCCCATTTTAAAGGTCTTGTTTGGACGGTAGGAAAGGCCACTGCTCTCACTCTCAGGGAAACAGGAATTCAAGTGTCGCGAGTGGGAGATGCAAGTGGGGCAAGTACTTTTTTTGCTCAATTAGTAAAAGAATCGGATGGCAAGTTGCCCGCGCATCGTGTCGCATGGATCTCGGCGGAAGAAACTACAGAAAATCGGGAAGAAATGTCTCAAGTATACGGTATAGAGATCGTTCATTTCCCTGTGTATAGAACGGTTGCCACTCACCCTGATTTTCAGACCGTTTCTACTTTGCCCAAACCTCGAACATGGCTTTTTTACTCTGGAAAAGCAGTTCAATCTTTCAAGGCCTACATTGATGGTGCTGATGGTGTGGAATTACATGGTCGCAGTGCTGCTATCGCGGGGGCAAATTTACTCAATGCGGTCATTAAACCGATTGCCCCTGAATAATTCATTTTGGAAAATTTTTAGTTGATTTTTCTCCTGTTTTCCCCTTGAATGGGCATCCTTTCAATTTCTATATTCTGCCTCAATTAGTAGAAAAAAATAAAATGAGACTAGACACGGTCTCGAGGATGATTTTGTATGGAATTTTATGTAATCGTTGTAGGTATTTTGTTTGCTCTCGCTATATTTGATTTGATTGTCGGTGTGAGTAATGATGCCTGTAACTTTTTGAATTCGGCGATTGGAGCCAAAGCTTTTTCTTTCAAAAAAATTATGTTTATCGCGGCTCTCGGCATCTTTGTCGGAGCCTCTTTTTCTGATGGGATGATGGATATTGCGCGACATGGTATTTTCCAGCCGCAGTATTTTTACTTCGATGAAGTCATTGCAATTTGTGTTGGCGTCATGATTACCGATGTTATTTTGTTGGACATTTTTAATTCATTTGGAATGCCTACATCAACCACTGTATCTTTAGTATTCGATCTTCTGGGTGGTTCTTTTGCCTTGTCCCTTGTAAAAATTATCAAGTCAGGCGGTGAGCTTTCTTTTGGAATGTTGATTAATACAGAAAAAGCCTTGTCGGTTATTTTTGCGATTTTCGTTTCTGTGGCGCTGGCTTTTACTGTCGGGTTCATTGTGCAATATATTGCTCGCCTCTTGTTTACTTTTGGTTATCAAAGCAGAATGAAATATTTCATTGGCTTGTTTGGTGGATTATCCTTAACATCGATTGTATATTTCATTTTTTTCAAGGGACTTAAACATTCTGTGTTGGCTTTGCCGGCTTCTATCGCAGATCATTCTTCTCTTGTTTTTATTGTTAGCTTTGTTGGCTTTACGATTCTTTCGCATATTCTTTATTTGTTAAAAATAAACGTCTTTAAGATCATTGTTGCTGCTGGTACGTTTTCTTTGGCACTTGCATTTGCAGGCAACGATTTGGTGAATTTTATAGGGGTTCCATTGGCGGGCCTTTCTGCTTTTCAGGCTTACTCTGCAAGTGGATTAGCGCCCAACGAAATTTTGATGACTGCACTTCAAGGCTCTGAAAAAGGCCAAGGCTGGATTCTGACTCTTGCTGGGTTAGTCATGGTCCTTGCTTTAGTATTTTCGAAGAAAACAAAAAAAGTGACAGAAACATCGGTATCGCTTTCTTCACAGGGGGTTACTGATGAGCTTTTCGGCACGAATCCAGTGGCTAGAGCCGTGGTTCGCTGGACTCATTCTGTCAGTGAAACTTGTGCAAGTTACATTCCAAAATTTATTAGGAATGGGGTTAATTCTCGTTTTGATGATTCTAAGTTGCACTTAGAGGCCGATGGTGCGGCTTTTGACTTGATTCGCGCTTCGGTGAATTTGATGCTTGCGAGTTTGCTGATTGCGGGGGGGACATCTCTCAAACTGCCGCTTTCTACAACTTACGTGACTTTTATGGTTGCTATGGGTTCTTCTCTCGCTGATAGAGCTTGGGGCCGTGAAAGTGCTGTTTACCGTATTACGGGTGTTCTTTCTGTGATTGGAGGCTGGTTTCTCACTGCCTTTGCCGCATTTTTTAGTTGCTTTGTTGTCACTATGATTGTTTTTTTTGGTGGCATTCCCATGATCATCCTCTTCTTTGGAATTGTGGTTTTTATTCTTGTAAAATCTTCTCTACGCTTTAAAAAGAAGGAAGAGGTCAAGGATGATTCCGCGGAACGATTTAGAACCATTATGCGTACGGAAGATGGCTCCGAAGTTTTGCGCTTGGTGCAGGAGCACCATACTCAGGAATGGGGCTGGTTCCTTGTTTGGGCTGAAGATTCCTACCGCGATGTTGTCACGGGATTTTTAGAAGAAGATCTTGATTTGTTACGTTCTATTGACCAGAAAGTGGAAGATGAGAAAAAACACATTAAACGTTTGAAACGCCAGGGATCTTTGTGCTCTCGTAAGATGAATACGGAAGATTCTGTATCCAAACGATTCTTTCTGTATCAGGCGAATGATTTTGCGGGTGATTTAGTGTTTAGTATGGAGCAGATATGTGAACCCTGCTTGCAGCATGTTGATAATCATTTCACTCCATTAGACAAAAAACAAACAGCCATGATGATGGAAATTATGCCGCTGATCCGCGATTTTGTCGAAGATTGCGCCCGTATGGTCTTGAATGTCAAATATGAAAATTACAAGGATCTTGCGGAACGGGGTCGTGAAATTGGGGCGAAAATTGTGGATGTGCGAAAAACAGAAATGCAAACAGTTAAAAGCATTAAATCGAATTCTCGTGGAGACTTAGTTTACTTGACGATTCTTTACGAATCAAAGGCTCTTGTAGATTGTGCCTTGTATTTGACGAAGGCAAGCCGTAAACTGATGACCGAGGAACCTTCCTGATGACTCCTTTAGATGCACTCCTCACAGAAGCTGGGATCAGCAATCACGCTCTTGCAGAGTGCTTCCCGGGTTTCTTAACGCACAAGACTATTCAAAAAGCACGGACAGGCAAACGCCCACTTTCGCGTCGTTCGCAAGTAATGGTCACTGAGGCTTTGAATCGGGTAATGATGCCGGAACATCCTTACAAACGGGATTTTCTTTTTCCTAGAATGGAAAGAACGCAGGCTTCTGAATCAAGCGTCCCAGAATCTGACTCTGAGTAAAGAAGCCCAGTTCCCGTGAATCCGGGCAACGGCTTCTTTTAGAACAGGTGAGAAAGTAACAATCTTCTTTTACCACAAAACTTTTAAGTTCACTTGAATCTTTCGTACTGAAAAGCTGTCGCCTAATTTGGATTCGGTTAGATCCCGGCTCTTCTCTTTGAATTTGGAGTTGAATTAAATAAAGTTCTTGCCAGGGGAGCCCATGAACTTCACGAAGACCAACGGGTCTCGCACCGATGCGAGTGCGCCCCACACGATCCAGAGAGAGTTCATGATTCCCTTGCCATAAGGAGGCTTCCACACGGAATTTACGAATTCCTTCTTGTTCTCTCAGAAGATTCGATGCATAATCAAAACTTACGTCATTAAGACGATTGAGGAACAGGGTGTCTCCTGCTTTTGGGATATAGAACTTGCGCGTAGCGATGAATGCGCCTTCTTGGTCACCAGCCTCAATTTCGAGCGTATCTCCAGGGCCTGCTTTGATACGCCGCAACTGGAACTCTCCGCCGGGACGTTTTACGAGTAAAATATCCCCCTTTTTCACCTTTTCTATACAATAGGGGAGTTTACAAACCCAAACTCTTTTTCCTTCTGGAATTAATGGATACATGGACGCATCATTAAGAACTAAGGGTTCAATAGCATAAAGCCTCACCATGATGGCGAGGAGTACCATAAGAATGAGGACAAAAGCGTAAAAGAGGGTTCTGCCCGGAGAAGTTTCATGAAGTAATTTCTTGATTTGCTTTTCCGGAGTCATGAATTTAATCGTTTGTGCTGGTGGAATTATCCGAAAGTGAAAGAACGGCAAGGAATGCTTTTTGTGGCACTTCTACGCAACCAATTTGTTTCATTCGCTTTTTGCCTTCTTTCTGTTTTTCAAGAAGCTTGCGTTTACGGGTGATATCGCCGCCGTAACATTTGGCAAGAACGTCTTTACGAACCGCTTTCACTGTGCTTCGGCTGATGATTTTTCCACCGATAGCCCCTTGAATGGCCACATCAAATTGTTGGCGCGGAATGAGATCTTTAAGTTTGACGCAAATGGCGTTTCCGTATTGCACCGACTTATCGCGATGAATAATCACAGAGAATGCATCGACGGGATCCCCATTCAAAAGAATATCCAGTTTCACCAAATTATTTTGTCTGTATTCGCTCGGCTCATAGTCTAAACCTGCATAACCGCGACTGACCGATTTGAGACGATCATAAAAATCGAACATCACTTCTCCAAGAGGAAGCTCATACTTGAGGATCACTTTCTCTTCGTCAAGATATTCCATCGTCTTAAACTCTCCGCGTTTTTCTTCACACAGAGTCATTAACGATCCCACAAAATCTTTGGGTGTAAAAATTTGAGCCTTCACATAAGGTTCTTCAATGTGGTCATAGCGGCTTGCATCGGGAAGTTTGGAGGGGCTTTCAATTTTCACCATCGTGCCATCGCTCATAAAAACGTGGTATTCCACGTTGGGTACGGTGGTGATGATGTCTACACCAAATTCGCGGTCCAGGCGTTCCTGCACAATTTCCATGTGCAGAAGGCCTAAGAAACCTGTGCGGAATCCAAAGCCGAGAGCTTCAGATGTTTCGGGCTCCCAGGATAAAGCAGAATCGTTCAATTTCAGCTTTTCTAAGGCTTCGCGGAGATCTTTGTATTCCTCAGGATCAATAGGATAAATTCCCGAATAAATCATCGGAAGAATGTCTTTGTAACCGGGCAGAGCATGTTCTGCAGGCCTTGCAGCATCGGTAAGTGTATCTCCAATGTTAACATCACTAATCGTCTTTACATTGGCAAGAACATAGCCGACCATCCCTGCGGAAAGCTCCGGCTTCGGATTCCTTTGCATGGTGAATGTGCCCACTTCAGTAACCATATAGTCACTGTTGGTTTTCATCATGCGCATACGCATTCCGGGACGAAGCGTTCCTTGAAAAACTCGAATGTAGTTGATCACACCACGATAACTATCATAAACGGAGTCAAAAATCAATGCCTGCAAAGGAGCGTCTTCATCCCCTGTAGGGCAGGGAATTTCATCGACGATTTTATTCAAAACGGTTTCGATGTTGAGACCTGTTTTAGCCGAAATTCTAGGAATGGAATCCGGGTCATATCCCAGTAAATCGCCGACAAGTTGAGCAATGTGATCGGGTTGTGCGCTCGGGAGATCTATTTTATTGAGTACGGGAATAATGGTGAGGTTGTTTTCTATCGCCAGATAAAGATTTGAAAGCGTTTGAGCTTCAATACCTTGTGTGGCATCTACCACCAGAATAGCACCTTCACAGGCGGCGAGAGAACGGCTGACTTCATAGGTAAAGTCCACGTGCCCCGGAGTATCGATCATATTCAATTCATATTCACCGTCTGGGCGATCATAGACCATGCGAATGGCGTGCGCCTTGATGGTGATTCCGCGTTCTCGCTCCAAATCCATATTGTCGAGGAGCTGGTTTGTCATCTCGTTTGAGGACACCGTCTTGGTAAGCTCGATCATTCGGTCGGCGAGAGTCGATTTTCCGTGATCAATATGAGCGATGATGCTGAAATTTCGTATATGGGAGTGGTTTTTTGCCATTTTTCCAAATCTTATAAGGTTCGGGCACAAATATAGTTATGTATATTTTACCGCGGATTTTTTTTATTCTCCTCAAAGGGTATTTCGATGTCATTTAAGAAAGGATTGATCTTCGTTTTCCTCTTGTCGAGCCTCGCCTTTTCTGGTTCTGGGCAAGGTAAGGTTTTTCAAAAGGATTTCTCTCACATTTCTCAAATTCAAGCGGTACTCACCACCTATGAAGGTAAGATTATTGTGGATCTTGCTTTCAAGGAGGCTCCAAATACAGTTGCCAATTTTATTGATCTCGCGAATAAAGGCTTTTACAATGGATTGACTTTTCATCGTGTGATTCCAGGCTTTATGATCCAAGGCGGTGATCCACAGGGTACTGGAGAAGGTGGACCAGGTTACACAATTGATGATGAAATAAATAATTTGAAACATGAGGTCGGAGTGATCTCAATGGCCAATAGGGGCCCCAATACGGGTGGCTCACAATTTTTTATCACGCAAATGCCTCAGCCTCATCTTGACGGTAAACACACTGTTTTTGGTCGTGTCACTGCGGGATTAGATGTGGTATGTCGAATAGAATCAGATGATCCAATTCTCAAAATTGAGATTATTGAAAAGAAGAAGTAAGGGTACTTATGAGCTCAAAACAAAAATCGTCGAAAAAAGCAGTCCCAGCAAAGAAAGCCCCGGCACCTGTTAAAAAGGTGGCCCCAGCAAAGAAAGCTCCGGTACCTGTTAAAAAGGTGGCCCCAGCAAAGAAGGCTCCAGCACCCGTTAAAAAGGTAGCTCCAGCAAAGAAAGCACCGGTACCCGTTAAAAAGGTAGCTCCAGCAAAGAAAGCTCCGGCGCCTGTGAAAAAGGTAGCTCCAGCAAAGAAAGCACCGGTACCCGTTAAAAAGGCAGCTCCAGCAAAGAAAGCACCGGTACCCGTTAAAAAGGCAGCTCCAGCAAAGAAAGCACCGGTACCCGTGAAAAAGGTGGCCCCAGCAAAGAAAGCTCCGGCGCTATCGAAAAAGGTAGCTCCAGCAAAAAACTCGCCTGCTCCTGTTAAAGAAATTCCTGTTACGCCAGAAACTAA
>Ga0209467_1000778_pt1 | contig 36263 bp, 29 predicted proteins | sample Higcelwee11metaG_FD_187175 | JGI IMG/M metagenome (GOLD analysis project Ga0209467, IMG submission 187175) | Freshwater pond sediment microbial communities from the University of Edinburgh, under environmental carbon perturbations - High... | ecosystem: Environmental > Aquatic > Freshwater >... | reverse complement strand
GAACTATTTAAAATAACACCACTGGAAAGTTCCACATTAGAGCTACTGCTGATTTCTGGATCGGCATTTTCACTTGAATCATTACCACATCCTACTAGCAAAGTCAGAGTTAAACTCAAAACCAATCTTGCCTGTAGTAGAGACTTAACTTGCATAAAAAAGGCCTTTCTCTGGAAACGAATCTACCTGAGTTCGTTTGAACAAGAATCTATATGAAATAAGAAAAAAAGGACGTATCTTGGGGTAAAAGTCTGTTTACATCTGTCTCCAAAACTTCTATGGTGTTTCTTATATCACACAAAAAAGAAGATGCTTTCCGAACAATCCCCCTTGACAACCCAAAAGCGAGGTACTAACTTTGGCTCAGATTAAATGGCTCTGTAGCTCAGTTGGTAGAGCAGCGGACTGAAAATCCGCGTGTCAACGGTTCAATTCCGCTCGGAGCCACTTCTAACTCAAAGGTCTCGATATATTCGAGGCCTTTGTTTTTGTTTTTTTCAGAACCTTTTATTGACGATTCTTTTTTACTTTTTTATCCTTACGCCACCTTTTGGAGGAATAGGCTAACTGGTAAGTCAGCGGTCTTGAAAACCGCCGCCGCAAGGCTTGGGGGTTCGAGTCCCTCTTCCTCCGTAAACAAAACCACCGAGATCATTAAACTGATTTCGGTGGTTTTTCATTTTAAAAGTCTAAAAAGAAGTGGCAAAATTCATAGCAAGCCTACTCTACTGTAGATAGGTCTTATTACCCCGATACAGAGAATATTTGCCTGGACCCAACAGGAATATGGCGAGAGAAACAAAGAAATAGAAGAAATTTAATTCTCCCCCAGGGCCTCCATAGGCAGTAAAAGCAAAGGCCGTTGGGCCCAACGCTAAGTAAATAGACATAACCATAGTGAAAGCCACAATGAGTGACGAGACCCTCGTACACACGCCTAAAATAAGCAAAAACGGAGCAAGTACCTCGCCAACCGGAACTCCGAGAGCAACGAAAGTCGGCAAGCCATGATTCGTTAACAGCAATTCAATAAAATTACTTTTGTGCATGAGTTTTGCAATGCCGTGAAAAAGCATCAAACCTCCCACAGTAAAGCGTAGAATAAGCTTCGCGATATCTTCGCGAGCCCCCATAATTTTATTTAAGAATAAAAAAATTGTTGTCATGCGAATAAATATACAAAAGACCCCTTCTAAAAGTCCATTTTCTATGACTCGATTGCCGATTCCCGCTAGAGAACATCGAAACGAATAACGGTAAGCTCACTATAATGAGTGATCTTTCATTCCGACTTTAGCTCAGCCTAGCTTAATTTCATTACCGCAAAGCCATTTTAGACGAACCCTAAAGAAAATCAAAAATTTAAGAGATGATTAATTCCATTCTGTTTGAGAATCAGCCACATAGTCGAGTGCCGCCGAAGTGGGTTGTTCATAAATTAATGTGCAAACTTTACCATTAGGAATCCCTGCGGTTGATAACGCATACAGGCACGCGTTTGTGGTGGCCCCCGTGGTATAAACATCATCCACTACGATCGGCAAAGATGAGGACAAAAAATTTCCCATTTTTTTTCTTACTCGAAACGCACCTGCAACATTCATTTCTCGTTCTTTCGCCGAAAGCGTCGTCTGTGAAATTCGAAAAGTTTGGCGCTCCAAACAAGCACCCACACGTCCACTCATTCTGAGAGCGAGCGCGTTTGCAATCTTTTCCGCTTGGTTGTATCCTCGTTCTCGTAAACGTGCAGAATGGAGAGGAACGGGCAAAAATACTTTCGATGCTCCCCACTCCCGGAGACATTGCAAAGCCTCCCCGCCCTGCCCCACAGAAGAATGTTGTACTAAATAACGCCCTAGCCCAGGCATACTATTATACTTTAGCGCATGCACCAAATGTCGTGTCAAGGAAACCATGGGATAAAGGCAAACAACATCTGGATGTGGCATCAAAAAATCTCGTCCCATACAACATAATTCTTCTCGACAATTTGGACACAACCAAGGATCTAACTTTTCATTAGATCGTCCACACCCCAAACAGATATTACCAAAAAAGAATCCTGAAAAATATTGAGAAACCGACATTTCTATCCCTTGCTTTGTTTCGTACCTCTATAGACACTATTTAAAACGCGCAAGGGAAGAAAAGAGAGAATAATATTTTTAGTTCTTGTAATTATTTTCCAGCTGGCTTCCCTGATAACGCATATTCACCAATAACCCCACAAGCATCATGCAGGTGAGCAAAAATGAACCGCCGTAGGAAAGAAAAGGCAATGGTAATCCAGTCACCGGCATCATTCCCAGAGTCATGGAAATATTCACGGTAATGTGAAAAAGAAAAATAGTACAAGCTCCTGCCACCACAAGATTCACAAACGGATCCAGATGCAGCCGACAAATAGACATTCCTCGCCACAAGAAAAGAAAATAGAGGGTAAGTGCGGTGAAGCCACCCAAAAAGCCAAATTGTTCTCCCAACACACTAAAAATAAAATCCGTATGTTCTTCCGGTAAAAAAGCAAGATTCGTCTGAGAACCCTCACCCAAACCCTTTCCTAGAAGCCCTCCAGAGCCAATAGCAACCTTTGACTGGATCACTTGATAACCCTCCCCTTGAGGGTCACGCATCGGATCCATAAATGTCATTACACGGCTTCTTTGATGGTCTTCCAAAGAATTCCAAGCCATAGAACTCGCATAACCAGAAATAATAGTGAGTGCTAAAAAGAGAATCGTTATTTTTTTTGGATAATGATACTTTATCAAAACAAAAAACACTGCGGTTATCAGAAGTCCCCATAAAATTTGCGAATAAGGAATCTGCGGATAGGAAAGCAACACAGAAAATACAGGGCTTAGCAAAATAAATAGATCAATAAGAGTCAACCCCGCCCAATAGAAGCCCACCAACGTTACAGCCGTAAATACAAGCGCCGTACTCAAATCAGGCTGTTTTAATACCAACAAAAATGGAACAATAAAAATAAGCCCCGGGATTATTAAACTTTTCAGTCGAATTAAGCTTACTGGATGCACCGAGAGCCAACTTGAAATAGCGAGCAAATAGGCAATTTTGGCAAATTCAGAAGGTTGAATTCTTATGAAACCCAGATCGATCCACCTTCCAGCACCCTTTGCTGTATCTCCCCCACCTAATGCAACAAAAGTCAATGAGATAATGACCATGAAATAAAAGGGCCAGGCCATTTTTTTCCAATAATCAATTTTAATCAAAGCAATAAACATTGCAAGAATACAACCAGCACAAAAATAGATCCCCTGATGAAACCAAAGAGACTGATACCAAATAGTTTCGCGAGTTGCCGTCGCAGAATAGACCAATGTCAAACCGATGCTCATAAGCAATAAAACGAGCAATAAAAAAAACCAATCCACCTTCATCGTATTATCGAGAAATCGGCCGGAACCCCTCACGGTAAAACCTCCTTCTTATTCTTTTCCTCATCCTCTACACTTCCAAAGAAATATTGTTCCATGATTTTACGGCATATGGGAGCAGATTTTGCACCACCTCCACCTTCTGCTTCCTGAATCACCGCAACGACAATTTGAGGATTTTCTAAAGGAGCTACGGCAACAAACCAAGCATGTGTTTTCTCACCCTTTTTCCATTCTCCTGAGCCTGACTTTCCGCCAACTCGAATTCCGGGAAGAGCAGCCCTTCGGCCTGTGCCGCCAGGATGATTGACTACAGAGTCCATACCATCCAATAAAATTTGGTGCGTTTCCGCGCTCATCTGACCCTCATGAATTTTCACAGGCTCATAACGTCGTACCACCTTACCATCAAAACTACGAAGCTCTTTCATAAAATGAGGTTGATAAACACCTTTCCCTGTAGCCATGGATCCCACCATGACTGCTTGCTGCAATGGTGTCACTAACTGTCCTTGTCCAATAGCCAAATTTAAGATCAAACCCCGAGCCCAACGCCACCCATTGCGCTTATTTCTCGCATTAAAACTTGCCGAATCAGGAAGCCAGCCACCTCTTTCTCCAGGGATATCCACTCCCAGAATAGATCCTAAACCGAATCGCTCTCCAAACTCATTGATACGTTCCATTCCTATGGCTAACCCTGCCTGATAAAAATAAACATCACAAGAAAGACGAATTGCATTCACAAGATCCAGGCGCCCATGAGTCCCCCAACATTTCTGATAACGCGAACCAAACTGATACCCACCAGTACATGGTTTTGGCATATAAGAATGACGAGACAAAAATCCATTTTCCAAACCTGCACCCGCCGTAATTAACTTAAAGACAGAGGCTGGTGGATACACACCAGAAATAGCACGATTCGTAAGAGGACGCGTTGAATCTAAAGCGACTTCTGCCCAGCCCTTATTACGTTCCCTTCGTTTCAAAGAAAAAATATTAGGATCTAAACGGGGAGAACTTACCATTGCAAGAATTTCACCAGTTCGTGGATCCAGTGCCACTATAGCACCGCGTACAGAATCCGGCAGAGCTTCTTCTGCAACCCTTTGCAATTCTAAATCCAAAGTAGTCACCATATGATAACCGGGAATAGCCTCTTGAATTCCCATCCCTTGAATCAACCCCACTTCCCTACCAAACGCATTCACTTCAATAAATTTTACCCCATCTGTTCCTCGAAACTCATGATCATATTCTTTTTCAAGGCCTTTTTGTCCAATGCGATCTCCCAAGGAATAATTTTTAAATTCCTCTTTATCTAGTTGCTCTTCTGAAACTTCTCCCGTGTATCCAAAAACGTGAGCGGCCATAGTCCCATAAGGATATTCACGTCGCGATTCCACCAATGTGACTACGCCTGGTAAATCAGCAGAGCGTTCCTCAATAATAGAGACCTGCTCGGGAGAGGCATCTTCCAAAATGCGCAAAAAACCATGCTTAATCCAACGACTCCGTTGAAAGGCCGTATCCACGGAAGCAGAATCAAATATTCGAGCTCCCGTCGAATCCTTAATGCGCAATAGCCTCTGAAAAACAGAGTCTCTGTTTTTTAACTCCGAAGGCAGTACCGCAATTTGATAGGAAGGCCGATTCCGTACAAGCACTTTCTCATTTCGATCAAAAATAGAGCCCCGTTCTGCAGTGAGTACAATACGGCGCATACGATTATTTTCAGAACGCTGAAAATTTTCCTCGTATTGAATATATTGCAAATAAAATAATCGCCCAGCCAAAGCAAGAAAAACGATAGCGACCGTTGCGATATATATCAAGATCTTAAAATTGCGATCTTGTTTCTCGTCATTTTTTAACACACTATCGAGCATGCGGGCGCTGACCGTTGCGATGAAATACGAAATGGAATACAAGCGTACCACACAACATCGTATAAATACATTCCGGTAAAGTATTCATCAAAAGTAAAGATGCAAACTCACCATCAACCTTCACCCCAATAACAACAAAATAAATTATGTCGCGAATGAGAAACCCTAGCCCCAATACACCCACTTTCGTCACCAAGTTTAAAGACAAAAAACGTTCTTCAAATTGTCCCACAATGAATCCCACCACCGTAAGTGCGACAGTGTGAGCCCCGAGCCATTCTACAGGCGCATAAACATCTTGAGAGAAACCCGCAAAAAAGCCCCACAACATTCCCACAATGGGACCGCGACGCAAAGCCACCAAGACAACAAAAATCAAAATAAAATCAGGACCAATGTCAAATACACGAATCCATGAAATCAATGTCGTCTGAATAACCACACTGATCAAAAAAAGTATAGGGAATTTCAGTAGCTTAATCATCGGTCAGTAGCTCCCGAACCACCCAATCTGGCTCTTTTTGCATAATGAAAACTTCTTCCAATCGATAAAACTCTTGGAATGGAGTCACTTCCATATGGCAAATAACTTCGACATCACCCGTGCGAATAGAACTTATAGTACCAATACCTATTCCTTTCGGGAAAATTCCTCCAAGACCAGAAGTTAAAAGAGTATCACCCACTCTTACCCCTATATTTGCAGGAATCATTGCAGAAATATGATGCCCATTGGCACCTTCTAAAAAGCCAACCATTCGAGATTTTTTTTCAAGAACGGAAAGTTTGAGATTAGGGTCCAGCAATAATTGAATGCGTGAATGATTCTCAGAAACGCGAGATACTCGCCCTACAAGGCCCCGAACAGTAAACACAGGCATATCTACCTGAATACCCTGTTTAGTACCGCGATTCACAATAAGCGTCGTTAAAAATCGTCCTGGGTTTTGTCCCACAACACGGGCAGTGACAATCGGATAATCCCACTTATTATCAAAATGCACCAACTCCTGAAGACGAGAAAGTTCTTGAAGTCCCTCTCTCGCATTGTTGTTCTCCATTTGAAGCCGGGCATTCTCTTTTTTCAATAGCTCATTTTCTTTTGCCACTGAACGAATTTCATTTACAGAAGAAAGTACCCACTGTGCCGGATAATAAACAGAAGATAAAGCCCCAGAGATAATATTTTCTTGCATGGAATTCGATGCCTTACGCATTACAATGCATAGGGCTATTAGAACAATTAACAAAACCAATCCGTGCCCAAGGGCAAAGAAAGAACTCAAAAGACGGGCAAGTTTTATCATCACCGCACCCGCTTATGTACCTTAAATGGAAGACGCAATCAAAACTGGGCGATATCTGTCCAGATCTTCAAGAATGCGTGCTGCGCCTTTGCAAACGCAAATCAGAGCATCATCAATGACATTCACCGAAAGTCCCGTCTCTTGACGGATGCGAGAATCCAAACCACGCAATTGAGAGCCACCACCTGTCATAATAATTCCACGATCTAAAATATCCGCAGAAAGTTCAGGAGGGGTTATACCAAGAGCTTGTTTCACGGCTTCTACAATCGCTGTCACAGGCTCATTTAAAGCTTCACGAATTTCTTCACTCGTAATCGTCATGGTACGAGGAACACCAGCCATAATATCTCGTCCCTTCACATCCATGGAAAGTTCTTTATCCAATGGGAACGCGGAACCTATTTGAATTTTAATCTGCTCCGCAGTACTTTCACCTACAAAAAGATTATAGGTCTTACGAAGATAATTTACGATGGCTTCATCCATCTCATCACCACCAACGCGGACAGAAGCGCTGCATACGGTGCCATTCAATGCGATCACAGCAATATCAGAAGTTCCCCCACCCACATCAACAATCATATTGCCAACAGGATCTTCGACAGGAATGCCCATACCGATAGCGGCGGCCATAGGCTCATGAACTAAATGAACTTCTTTCGCTCCTGCCATACGAGCAGCATCCGTAACTGCACGTTTTTCGACTTCTGTAATACCAGAAGGAACACCAATCACCACTCGTGGCTTAACCAAGAAAAGGGGATACTTTTGTACCCGTTTAATGAAAGTCTGTAAAAGAATTTCCACTAACTGGAAATCCGCAATCACACCATCTTTCATAGGGCGAACAGCAATACTTTCACCAGGAGTACGGCCCAACATTTTCTTTGCTTCACTGCCAATTGCAGAGACTCTATCATTTTTACGATCAATCGCAACGACTGTTGGCTCGTTAATGAGAATGCCCTGTCCAGCCACATGCACTAAGGTGTTGGCAGTACCAAGATCTATACCAATGTCACAAGAAAAAAGTCCGAACAAAATGCTATCCTTTTATAGTGGTGTCAATAATATAGCTTAAATTTTTATCACAATCTCATTTCTCATCGGTGTCTACACCAAAATGCAACTGCTTTAAATAACGGTCCCAATAGCGGCGATTCACATCATAGCGATACTTTCTGGTCTCATACATTTTGATATTCTTGAATACGTAAAAATCAACCTGTGCGTAGGCGGAATAAATCTCAGCCTTAGCCCCATCAAAGAATCTCAAATCTCGAATTTTATAATAAGGGGAATCCAAAAGACTCGCCCGATCTTTCGATGCTCGTAACTTCTCCGCTACCATAAATTTTAAGTCTTCTTGCAAGTACGGTGTCAATTTGATTTCGATGCGTTCTGGCGGCTCAGAACACCCCAACAACAAGCATAAACAACAGATGGGCATTAATATTTTGAACATGGTAATACAATATAAAAAAAGCGTTCCTTATAGGAACGCTTTACAAATAGAGTTAACCGACTTTTAACTAAAAAGAATAGGTTGCATCAATGCGGGAAAGAAAACGGCCTTCACCCTGAAACGGATTTCTGAAAAGTAAATCTTCCGCAACAGTAACATCAATCTTCAACTTTTCTTCAATATTGATTCCAAAGCCCCAACCAACATGATCCTTCGTAGTACCATTTCCCGTAGGATTGGTTGTAAAGAAATTACCATCACCAGAACAAATACCCTTACTGCCAACATTATTATCGTTCTGATCACACTGTGTATACAAAATTGATTTTTGCCCCCCCACACGAACAACGAACCAATCCCACCAGATATTACGTTCGATACCAAAACTGACTTGACCCCCAATATCCTCTCTTACATCCCAGAACTTATCATCGTACTGGGAATTATAGGTAGATTCCCCTGTGTCATAATCAAACGTCCAGTTATGAGCCTGTTGTTTATTCCAAATAAAGTCCCATCCCATCCAGAAAAAGCCACGATCAAGAGCCACATTAATACCTATGCCAACCTGAGCATGAGTTTCCTTGATGCCCGGGGCCTTGATAAAATGAGCGCTTGCCGCAGGAATAATTTCCCCATCAATTGCATCTAAAGTAAAGAAAGCGCGAGAACTTGCCAAATAAGAAAAATCCCCATCTTCAAAGAAGCCTTTATGCTCTGGACCATATTGAACGCGAGCAATACCCCCTGTCAATTCAAAATCAATGCTATTCGCAAACTGCCAATTAATACCGGCATCACCACGGATAATAGAAGCATAGGCATCCGAATCTACTTGATAGGTTCCGCTTTCTGTTTCATATCCGCCATCTTGGTGCGCTATGTAGACATGCAAACCGAAAGCATTTCCATTAGATAATGTGCCCCCCAGAAATCCATCAAAATTTGTCACTGTTTGAGGAACGTCATGAACCTCGGAAGACGTTTCACCTACATAATATGTGGGAAGAAATCCCGCAAGCTCATCATCAAGACGCCCAAAAAGACCGCCAATTGTCAAACGAGGATCAGGAGTTTCGCCTTCGCCTAATCCAAAGGAAAAAATACCACCAAACGTAGGACTTTGTGGATCCTTGTTCGTGCCCGTGGGAACGTCTTCTGTATAAGGGCCAAAGCCACCTATAAGATAATTTGGGTACAAATTAATATTTGCCGGATTATCGAAGATACTCACATCATCCATAATATATGTGGTATTTTTACCCATAGACTCCACACGCGCAAACGTTGCGAAAGCGGAGCCCGCACCAATGACACCAAAAGTGACACCGGCCACAACAACAGATTTAAAATTCATTGAGCAACTCCTGTGATAAAATCTACTTGATAAACTTAACTCCTTAAATTCTCATCAGCAACAAAAAAATACAGAAAAAAAGGCCAGAACATACTGTTCTGACCTTTTTAATGTTACTACAAGTTGAATACTATTCAGAGAATGTAAACGGAATTGTAACCGTCGTATTCCCTGACTTCACCTTGCTAAAGGTCCAGAGACTCACAGTTTTCTTGATATCATTATCAAACTCATCATACCCAGTCGTCGAGGACGCAATAGATATGCTGATAATATCACCACCTGGAGCAATAGTAAACCGAAGCGTTACCTTACCGGAGAAGCCTGGCTTCTGCTTCAAGAACTTGTTATAGGAATGACGAAGACCTGGAGTACGCTGACGCACCACTTTCATGATGTCCGCGGCACTACGAGAACCTCCACCAGCACCCATATCAATATCACGTTCAGATGGGGTCTTAATGGAACCACGGGTCTTAGTGGCAATACCACCACCGCCACCACCCAAAAGTCCAGCAAGACCATCACCGATACCACCAGAACCACCTTCAGCATAACCTTCGTTAAAGCCACCGTCGGCTTTACCGCGACGACCACCGAGGACTGTCTTACCAGTAGTCTGCAAGCCTGCGACATCTTTCAGAACCTTATCAATATCCTTGGTAAACTTCTGATCTTTCATAAGATCATAAGCACCATAGTTCGCCTTGGTTGTCTGCGCTGTGAGGAGTTTCAGCACACCACGAGTCTGAGGAGCATTTGGCTGACCCTTACCGCGAGGCTTTCCACCGCCACCAGCCTTTTTACGAGGCTTTTCAGGATCTTTCTTTTTCTTTTCTTCTTTCTTTTCTTCTTTCTTCTCTTCAATTTTCATAGAAGCCGAAAGATCCGCAGCTGCGGTTTCTTCGAAGATAACTTCGTCAACCACAGCTTCGTACATGGAAGCCCAGAAAGAAAGTGCCATAGCAACAACAATTGATAAAGCAGCCACGCCAGCAAACTTTTTATCCGATTCTGGCATCAGGGAAGCTACTAACGGGTCTACAGCCATTTTTTGCTTAGCCATAATTATTCCTCCCCGCCGGCTTTCGACATCACAGCAAAAGCAATGTTGGTATAGCCAGCAAAGCCACACGTTGCCATTACCTTGTACATCGCATCGTAAGGGATATTCTTATCGATCTGAACGATAATACTACCCGCTTCGTCAGCCGGTAAACCGGACTTCAATGCGTGTTCCTGTTCAGTCTGACGACGTTCTTTAAGAACTGAATCCACTTTGGTAATCAATAAATCTTCTTGGGCGAGCACATCAGGTGTAGGAATAATTTTTGCATTATCCACCACCACATAACCTGCGTCCACCACAACAGCCAACGTCACTTCTTTGGGTTGAACCCTAGAAGTAGATACTGGAAGAATCAGATTTTCTGCTTGCGTGATCAATTGACCTTCAGTATCCACGTTTTTGATCAGGAACACCAGAATGATCGTCATCATGTCCATCATGGATGTCAATGAAAACGGAACATCCTTAGCATAACTACGAAGTTTTCTTCCCATAATTAGCCTCCCAACTTTGCAAGGTTGACCTTGGTGAAGCCCGCAGATTTTGCACGGTCCATCAAGCCGATAATCTTATCAAACTGGGTATCGTCATTGGCAACGATAATGATATTATCCACATCTTCAAGGTCAATAAAAGCCGTATGAATTTGGATCAATTCTTTAGCAATCATATCATACGCAGAAAGCGGATAAATGATCACCTTGGCAGCATCTTCCGGCTTCAGCTTGCGCGCTGAATTCGGAGTCAGTGTTGCCACAGCGACACCCGCACCTGGTTTCTTCAACGCAGGAGGAGGAGTCAAACCCATGGTGCCTTCACCAGCCATTGCCAAAAACGAATTATTACCATCAACAAAGATACTATCAGGTATACCAGCCTCTACGGATGTATAGGTACCCCAGACGACTCGACCTGGATCTTCGTCTGAACTTTTTTCAACAGCCCACAATTCGATTGATTCAATATTGTAAAGATATTTTTCCTTATCCAATTCTACCCCATCTTTACACTTAGGGCCGCTGCCTGCCGCAACTGCTGCCTTAACATCTTCAGGGGAATAGGTCACTAATTGATTATCTGATTTGCAACGGAATGACCACATCTCTTTAAAATAGATGTTAGGGTTAAAACCGCCACGCGCACCGATAACCACGTAGTCACTAGTAATGGCCAAGGACAGATTCAATGCTTGCTGATCCGGTTCCGGAGGTGGCTCGTCACTCAGATTCATCATACTGCGCTCTGGCAGACTGACTTCAACGATCGCGAGCTTCTGGAATGAGGTCATGGACAGCAGCAACGGAATCAGGATCGTAAACAAACCCATCGCCGGAAGCAGATCAGGTTCTTCGACTTGCCTAATTTTGATTTCATGTGCCATTTATTTAACTCCTATCTGATTAATTGTTCTTCAATTATCAGGACAGAGAGTTGATAATTTTCAGACCTTTCTCTTCCATTTCTTGGATCAAACGTTCGCTATTCATGTTCAAGATACCGACAAGCACGAGGAGCGGCACAGCGCAAAGAAGCCCAAGCAAAGTGGTACCCATAGCAATGGAAATACCATCAGCAAGAGCCTTAGGACGTTCTGCAGCGGGCTTGTTAGACATAGCATCGAACGTATAGATCAGACCATAAATGGTTCCCATCAATCCGAGCAGTGTGGAAATAGAAGCCATAACAGAAATAATCGAAAGATAACGAGTCAAGCGAGGAGCTTCGGTAAGAAACACCGCATCAGATGCAGATTGCATTGCATCACGACCACCATCTTTTGCACCAACAATTGCAGCCATGATCTTAGCAATAGGATAACGAGCAGAATTAGCAACACTCAGTGCCTGATCATACTGCTTTGCACTGATAAGTTTACCAAAATCCGCAAGGAACTGACCACGGCCTTTCCCGCTCTTGATCACAATATAAAGAAAACGTTCAAGAGAAAAACCGAGACCAACCATACCGATGGCCAGAATGATCCACATGAATTGATAACCATCAGAAGAAGGACTGAAAGATTCCATCATCTTGCCCATAAAAAGACTCCTTTGTATACGAGTTGTTTAAGTGATTGATTCCTAAGACCATATTTATTTTTTTTTAAGGCCTTTGGGGACCTTTTACCGTGTAAAAGTTTCTTTACTGGTAAGCCGTCCATCAAAGCCCTTTAAAATACAAGGAACTTCCCCAGGGAAGCTCCTTGTAAAAACTGTTTTACTTCTAAATCCCCGGTCCCGCGGGTGCAGGTGCGGGAGCAGGTGCTAAGCGCTTAAGTAAAAGCTGAAGCTCTTCCTTAAGCTTTGCATTTTCGGCCTTTGCTTCTTTAATAATGTCGCGGTAGGTAGCAATCTGTTCTTCTGGAGTCATGACTTCAGATTTTGCAATTTGCTCAATACGCGCCTTAGTCTTAAAGTACTCTGGATCTTGGAAAAGTTTAGAAGGATCAAACTTAGTGACTTTAACAGCGAGTGTAGCATTTGCACTATCTAAGGTTTTCAACGCTTCATAAAGTTTTTGTGTCCACTGGTTATCAATACCATAATGGGCAGAAGCTTTAATACCCGTTGCACAACGTGGAGCACCGGCTTCCTTCGCTGCTTGAGAACGACCAGCAAGTTCATCACGGTACGCTTGAAGATCTTCTCCAGCGGCCACAACGGCATCTGCTTTAGCCATTCCTTCACCTTCCACATACTCACTCACAATGGCTGCGCTATCTGGAAGAGGGGACTTTGCGAAAGCATCAGACACTTCCATAAAGACCGCACAACCTTGATAGTACATCTGAATGTAACCTTCTTCAGCGGCAATCACATCGGCATTATAAAAACCCTGATCACGTGCAAGATCAACGTTCTTCTGGAAAATCGGCTGAGCTTGTTCGTAATAACCGGGAAGTTGCTGAACAATACCAATTCTTTCTGCAAACTGCTGTTCATCTGTCTTGCCGGAAAGTTCCTGTTCACGAATCTTTGTTGCCATTGTGACAAAGAGGAAACCCATCTTATTCGTTGCACGGAATGTCCATTTTTCTGAAGCGTATGCTGCAGACTTAGAATAATGCCCCATAGCAACCTTAAGAATTTCCATCAACTTTTTAACATTTGCTGTTTTTTCCTTGTCATTACCCTTCAAGTTTATAGGGTCCATCTTCTGATATTCAAATTCACCCAAATAGAAGGCGGCCTCAGCAGGAACACCCGGATCTGCATTTTTGATCTGCAAACCATATTTGTCATAGTTTTCAATGGTCTTTTTATAATTTTCCGCAGCTTTGCCCTGTTCCTTCAATTCCATAAAGGCACGCGCAGCGCCGATGTATGCAGCGATGAGCTTTTCCTTATCGGTATTGTACATCTTAATGAAATTGAGATATTCCTGAGCAGCAAGATCCCACTTCTTAGCATTCTGATAAGCCAACGGAATACTGAAAGCCGCGTCAAGTGCATAGGAACTCTTCGGATAATCTCTTACAAGATCCTTAGAGCAGCGAATGGCCTCTTCTGTGAGCTTCGCTTCATCATAAGTCAAGCAAGCGCTATAGAGCAAACCAGGCGTTTTTTCATTCTTGGGATAGCGCTTGTATGCAATTTCAAACGTTTGAGCCGCTTGCTTCTTATCTGGAATCGAATCATAGGTAGCAGCAGCAAAACCGATTGCCTGGAACGCCATAGAGTCTTGCGCAAAGTTTTCGGTGATGAACAAGAATGTACGAGCAGCATCACGTGGCTTTTGATCTTTCTTATATGCAGAAGCAGCACGAAGGATAGACTTGATAGTCAAGGGGGATCTACCATACTGACGAGGCATCATCATGAACGTTTCTGCAGCCTTACTATAAAGCTTGGCATTTTCGTAAGCTACGCCGGCTTCAAAGATCGCCTTATCCGCAAAATCGGCTAAAGGATAACGCTTTACGAGATCCAAATAAGCAACTGCACCAGCTTCAAATTGTCCTTTCTTGACAGATTGATCAGCCTTTTGGAATAATACAGCGGCAATAGCGGTCTTGATCTCTTTTGCCAAGGAATCGTTACGTGTTTCCTTAACACTGGTATATTGAACTAACAACCATTCGAATTCTTTTTGAGCCTCTTCTAACTGGTTAGATTCCAACAAAGATTGAGCCAGCATACGACTGATAATCAAAGTATACTGATGTTTCGGGAAATCTTGACGCAATTTACGCAAGACAGAAACAGCTGTGGTATACTGCTTTGCATTGTAATGAACAATGGCCTCATTATAGGCAAGTTCTGCAGCTTCTTTCTGCTTACCAAACTTTGCCATATACTTGTCCACCTGTTCAAAGTACGCCTTCGTTTCAGGAAGAGTGTAGGCTTTCACATCATTGCTATCAGCTTTGGTATTCTTCGCCAACTCACGAGCCTGATCCATCATAAGCACCGCATTGTAAGCAGCTTCTTCTTTCTTGAGAAGAGATTCCGATCCAATAGGGCGACGTCCATAACGGGCTGTATCGGTATCCACAATCCAGTTAAACATTTTGGCTGCGTTAGCAGGCTGAGACATATCACTATAAACCTGAGCCAAGTTTATATGCACTTTATATTCATCCCAACTTGGTTCTGTAGCATAACGCTTTAAGAACTCATTGTATGCAGCAATAGCTTTCGCATACTCTCTCTTGCCACCTTCAATATCCCCTTCCTTAGTGATTTTAGCTGCCCGAGCATGATGAAACTGCGGGATATCAAGCATAGCGGAGCGAATGGCTTGTTCCGCATTTTTAACGGATTCCGGATACTTTTGATTCTTTTTATACCACGAAGAATTTTTATTGTAACGCTTCACAACGAGGAAACGCTGTTCCTGTGCTTCGTCAAACTTCTGTTGCACGATGAGAATTTCCACCATTGCAATATCAGCAAGAGGAGCATCTACATAATCAGGATTAATATCCAACAAATATTTAAAGGATTGCACGGCCTCGTCATTGCGGTCATGATCCTTATTCTTCATACCAATACGATAATAAAGAGAATCCTTGAATGGAACGTTTTTGTCCTTAAGAAATTTTGCAGCAACACGAACACCATCGTCAATATCAGAGAACGCTGCAGCCATAAAATCCATAGCTTCTAATCGCAAATCACTTGGATATTTGCCCTTATCAGAACCTACGATGTAATCAAAATACTTAACGGCGGCAACTTCATACTCAGCAATGTTGTAATAGGCTTCTGCCAAGTGATACATGGCAAGAGCGGCTTCCTTACCCGTGAGATTTTCAAATCCGGTCACTTTCTTGTAAGCATCAATAGCATCACGAAATTTGCGGTTCATAAAATGATATTCCGCAATGCGCAACCACACTTTAGGAACTAAACCATTATCTGGAAAAGTACGGACAAGACGATCACGAAGGCGAAATGCTTTTTCATCTTCACCCGTAGTTTCGTAAACAAAAGAAGCCTGATACATGACGTTAGGAGTTTTGGATTCTTTTGGATATTTGTCAATGTATTCAAGGAAATATCCTAAAGACTTATCATGATTCGGCTTAGGATATGGACCGATATTGGCGCATTTGGCAGGCTTATTATCACGATCACTACACCATGCCGTCAGATCTTCAAATTCGGCAGTTTGATCCAAATTTTGCTTTTCTTCAAGCTGGTACTGATAATGACCCAACTGTTGCAAAGCACTTGCACAACGAGAACTTTGTTTGCCCTTGCAATTGTTGACTTGCTTTTCCCACTGGCTAATAGCGGCCCTCATATCCTTTTCATCAAGGCCACCGGAACGACAAGCTTGTTCTGCCTGATTTTTCAAAAGCCCGTAAGAACTAGCGCACTGCCTATATTCAGAAGAGCCTTTTTCCATACTCTTACATTTTGTAAACAGTTTTTTCGCTTCATCTGTTTTTTCCGTACAGGGATCCGCAGCAAGGGAAACCCCAACAAACGTCAATAGCATTATGCTAATAAGGAACAATCGTCTCATTTTGCTTTTATCTCACCTATCCTAAAATGAACTATTTAAAATAGGGAGACCCAGATTACTCCAGGTCGTCCCAATCTCATATTTTACTCTAAGTCATCCAACTCTTGAAGTTCTTGCGCAGGAGCACTTCCTCCCGATTGAGCCTTCTTTGTCTTTACAGTTGCAAGCGTAAAGCCAGCGTCTTCTAAGACTCTCTTGCGATTGGACTCAAAGCGATCGCTCTGAATAGACTTCTGCATAAAATTAGCATAGCTTTCAATTTGCTCATTTGCTTTATCAAAAGTAGGTCGCAAAGCATCTCTCTTCTTTTCCACACGAGGAGTAGGAAGCTGACGAGCCAGATCCAAAGCCTGCTTTTGCACGTCTTCAAATTCTTCGCTCATGCCATCATAAGCCTTACGAGCGCTATCACGAGAAGTCATGGTAACCACAGGCTGTTCTGTCAACTTTTCAGCTTTACTTAAAGACGCTTCTGCATTGTTATAGTCTTTCTTCATAAAATAGCAGTACCCTTCTACAAGGTAAGCTTCAGAAATAAGGAAGGACTGAGGCAGGTTAGCAATAATCCATTGAGCATACTTAATAGCTTCGTCAGGTTTATTTACCTTAATGAAAGACCAGCCTAAAGCCAACATAGCTTCATCATATACTGGAGAACCTGCCTTCACTTGGCCATAGAGACCAGCGGCTTGAGCAATGTTCGGCTTTTCACCGGAGAAGTAAATATGTCCCAACTTAACCTTTGCCGCATCCTGCAAATCTAATTCAGACTGGTTAGAAGCCGGCTGATCAATGATATCACGGAAACAGTTTTCAGATTCTTGCCACTTGCTCATACGGCTATAAGCGATGCCCATAGTGTAGCGTGCATAGAAGTAGTTCGCATTACCTGGCAAAATCGCAGCAAGCAAATCGACAGCTTCTTGATAGAGGCCTTGTTCAAACTTAATCTGTCCCGCAACATAGTCAGCATCTGCTTTCACATCGCTTTCACCAAATTTCTGAGCAATGCCTTGATATTTTACCATTGCCTCACCATACTTCCCTTCCTTATAGTCGATATTCATCAACTGGAAGTAATATTTGGCGCGCTGGTCAGACTGAGGATAACGCTTAATTGCATCTTCATAAACAAACTTGGCAGCCTTATGCATACGCATATTTTCGAAAGACTTTGCCTTGTAGAAAGCCGCCTGATCCACCAAGTGGAACGCAGGATACTTAGTCTGCACCTTACCGAATGCATAAGCAGCCTCAAGGAACTGACGGTTCAAATAGAGACGCATGGCAGCGCGGTAATCATTTTCAGGCTCAATCTTCAGACGACGATAACGTTCTTCGCCAATGGATTCTTCACGAGTGTCACCAAAGCGAGAGGTCAACTTAACAGCCCAAATAAAACCACGATTTTTCTTTTCCACAATGTCATCATGAGACATTTCGAGGTCTAAAGCTAAGTAACGGAAGAAACTAACATCCTTCACATTCACTGTAGCACCAGCGACCGGGTATCCTTCTTTCGTAAAGCGAAGACGAACACCTAGATGTGGACTCAAAAAGTAGGTAAAGGTGAAACTCGTTTCGAGATTCATACCTTCGCCACCTTCATCGTCATCGTGCATAACATCAATGACTGCTAATTCGGCTTTGAACTCAAGAAGCTGATCAAGACCTCGATAGAACAAAGAAAAATTCAGGTTGTTTGGAACGTTATACGAATTTTTTGCACCCATAAACACAAACGAATAACTAGAACCTTCAGCGTCTGTACTCACAGCTGGTTGAAGCGCATTTTGCAACGCAACTCCAATCTGCAAATGACCATACTTTGAGCTGGAAAGCGGATTCCAACTAATGCCAACATCTGCACCCATCGTCAACTGTTTGTTTTTATCAAACTGGTTGATCTGAAGGATAGACACATCAAGGCCAACAGCCAAGCAGTGCATCAGACGATAAGCATAACCTATCATGTAAGCGTTTTCAACGTATGAATAACCGCCATCGATAGAGGCTCCGTTTTCAAAAAACGAAACGCCTATTGTGTGATTATAATCAAACGGAACCGTCACTGTTACATATTCCTGACTTGCTTCTCCGCTGATGGTGCTAAAGAAGCCGAGACCAAGCTCCAACTGATCCGTTTCTGCGATACCAGCTGGGTTGACATACATTGAGGAATTTCCACCGAATTCTCCGAACCAGTCATTTTGCTGGTACTTGTGCGGAGAGTACGAGGGAGTAGCAAACAATGTGCTTACGAGGCAAAGCCCGAGGGCTGTGGATTTGATGAAACTAATGCGAGTCACCTAACCTTCTCCTTCCTACTTAATGTCCGTGCGAGTGAACTCGATTCTACGGTTCTTCGCACGCCCTTCGGCAGTCTTGTTTGAAGCTACTGGCTGAGTATCGCCAGCGCCATCTGTTACTATACGGCTTTCGTCAATACCTTTTTCGACCAAATACTTTTTCACAGCATCGGCACGATCCGCAGAAAGCTTCTTATTTGTTGCAGGACTACCTACGTTGTCCGTGTGCCCAACAATTTGGAATGCTGTTTCTGGGAATGTTTCCATGATGTCTACCACTTTCATGAGGGAAACATCTGAGTCCTTAGTAATGGCAGCTTTGCCAGATTCGAAATTAATTCCCTCAAGTACAAAGACTTTTTTCGGAGGAACAGGAACTTCATCTGGGCAACCGTCAGTATCTTTGTAACCATTCAACGTTTCCGCCAATTCTGGACAAAGGTCTGTGCCCTTACAGACGTGAGCATACCTACTGAGAAGCCCACTTGCCTCTACCCAAGGATCACAAATACCATCACGATCATTATCGACATCAGGGCATCCATCGTCATCTTGCATGCCATCAACATCCTCAGCTTCCTCTGGACAGTTATCTACGCCAGAACATGTAGCACTATACTTCTCAGATTGTCCTTCTTCAGACACCCAAGGATCGCACATCGCGTCACCATCAGCATCTGCATTACGAGTTTCAGTAGTTTCTTCAACCTTTTCTTCAACAACTTCATGAGCAAGAAGACCTATATCCAATTTGCCCTTACCACGTTTAAGCATCGGGGACTTTGAGTTGCAATAGAAATTTGGTTTTGAAAGAGATGGATTGATAAACTTAGGATCAAGAGACACATTCGTGCGATTCACTTTAATGAAACGATTGAACGGGTAGTAATTCTTGTAGATGTTATTGTACTCCACTTTTGTCTGACCCGCTGCAGGATCAGCAAACACTCCATAGTAATGATTTTCCATAAAAATGTTATTACGAGCAACAATGTTCGATGGCCCCTTCAAAGCAAGACCCGAATATCCATTGCGGAGTACAACGTTCTGTTCGATATAAGCATCGAGGGACTTAGCACCCCAAGCGAGAATACCAGACCAGCGGTTTCCATAAACAACATTGTTACGAACATGAGGGAGGGAAATAAAAGCTCCAATGCCCGTCGCTTTGTTATCCATGATGTAGCAATGGTGGATGTAAGGGGCTGCATTTTCACAAAGTACACCCTCAATGCCATTCCGTATGGTAAAGTGCGATATTTCAGCACCTGAAGTACCCATAACGGTAGGCCCACTACGGCCACCATCAATAATCGTTGTCAAGGGATCTTCCCCCTTGAGAATAACGCCCATCACCAAGGTAATGTTTTCGTTATAGACACCATGCCTCACGAGGATCGTATCCCCGGCATCAGCATTACCGAGCCCATCTGCTATCTTCGGGTAATCGCCGGGCACATTGATGACCTTTGCCGCGGCATTTCCAGAGAGAAGCATCGCCCCGGCGAAAATAAAGAACAATTTCTTTAGGGTCATACTGCTAGGTTTCTCCAATCATAGAACATAAAGTTTGCATAACATCCATTAAGATAATGTACAGAGAAACCACTCTCTGCACATTAATTCACATACGGGAATATACCTACAAATATGGGATTAGTCAAATCTTTTTATCAAATCTCATTAGTTCATCCCTATCTGTCCGCAGAAACCTAAGAGGGGCTTCCGCAGTTCCGAATTATCCCTCTTGAGAATCAGCCTCCTCTTTCTTCGACCCCTGAATGGAGACTCGAAGTTCCTGACAAGTCCTCTTTACGTCCTGAAGAAGCTTACGCGCACGAGTGCCGGCCGACTTATTGCCTCTTTCGAACTTTTCATATTCACGTTTGAATGCCTCAAGCTCTTGTTCAAGTGTCTGGACTAAACTCATAAGAAAACTCCCTGGAAAAAGGTTTATTTTGGAAAATAAATAAAGTTTTGGACAAAATTCACACACACTGTAAAATATTTTTTTACTTTTGAACAATTATCCCGTGATATCATGCTTTGATCACATATAAAAATTTCTTTTTACATTTCTAAGAGTCTTTAGCGACCTCGAGAAGGGTCTGTAGTGCCTGAGCCCCTTCAACACCGATGTTTTGAGAAAAGTCATTTACAAACATCTGGATATGAGCTTCAATAACAGCCTTATCCCCTATCTGGGCTTTCTCTCGAATAAACGGAGTCACTGGTTCGGATCTGCCTCTTGCCAAAGCTAAACTATCCCGTATTTCCTGTTCTACATGTGTAATTACAGAAGTTCCCAATGATCGTTTTGCGACAGCACAACCCAAAGGAACAGGAGAACGAACCGATGCTTCCCAAAAGGCCCCGAGATCCTGGATCAGGTATAAACCATCTCGTTTCCATGTAAACCGGTGCTCATGAATCACAACGCCTTGGATAATTCGTCTTGATTTTAAATCCCGATACACCGCATCAAAAAGGGCATAGTCCACTTTTAAGCCCCCTTGCTGAGTGTTCATAAACCAATATTTAAACAAAAGGGCAGCCGTAGTATTTCTACCCGGAAGGTTGGTAACTGAAGAAAGATCAAATGAAGAACCGTTCGACGAAAGCAATAAGGGACCACAACCATACCCCATAGCACCGCCGCAAGAGAGAACCTGATAACGTTCATCCATCTGCGCTAATACGCCACAACTTACTTTGGCCACATCAAGTTCACCCTGCAAAACCATTTCATTCAGAGTCTGAACGTCTGCGAATGTAACATCCCAGGAAAAAGGAGAATCGTGAAGACCTGCAATGAGATTTTCATAAATATAGGTGTCGTTAGGACAAGTCGATATCCCTAATTTCAGATTCATGATGGATCCCAACGATCTAAAAATTGTGTTTTCAATATTTTCAAAGCAGAGGCGACTTCCCAGCGAGTCAAGTCCCTAGTAGAAGCAACGTTACTCACGACACGAACTTGATAGACAGAGATTTTTAATGCGTTGCAAACAGCAAAACCTGCAGCACCTTCCATCGATTCTACGTCCGCACCGAAAAGACGATAACGCATGGAGGCCATTGATTCCGTACCCGTGCAACAATTGACCGAAAGACCGGATACACCCTTAAGTTTTTGAACGACTTCGGGAGCTCTATCTAGAGGAGAAGCAGAATAAAAATCAGACTGAGTGTTATTGATGGCTCGCCAAGGAACAAAAGAGCAATCACATTCCTGAACGCCTAGATCCCCCACGGTTTCAGTGTCAACGCGAACCATTTCCCCAATAGATAAACCGCTTTCCGAGTAAGCACCACAAATGCCCAATATAATGACAGAACCAAAATGGTTCTCGACTAGAATACGCGCAAGATTGGCTCCATAATTAACAAGGCCAACCCCAAGAACAGATACGAAAGTATTTTTGCCTATGGAGACAATTTTTCGATCCACGGATTCGAATTTAATATTAGGATAAAGACTGGAAAACTCTACTTCGGAAGCGAAGGTAATTAGAGTTGAATCCATATTTCTAACCTAATCCGTTATTTTTTCAATGGTAGGAAATAATTCGGCTTCTAAAGCGGCCACTCTAGTGAGATTCAAATTCCATGGACGTTCTACTTCACAACGAGCAACCGCAGCAGCAGTTGCTTTGCAAAGCCGTTCTTCAACAGAAAGTCCCAAGGCATCGGCTCGAAGCCAGCCTGCTAAGAAAGAATCTCCCGCACCAACATCGTTGATAACCTTGATCGTCGGTGGCGTTAACTGAAGATATTGGAATTTACCATCTACCATACGGAATGCGCGCACCGGAGAATCTTCATCGGTAACAACCAGATGCTGCACGGGAATACGCTCCAATAGAGTTGATGCCGTCATTTTCCAAAACTGTGGACTTGATGTTACCTGGGGAATACCCATGCGTTGCAATAGTTTGCAATATTCGTCCATATTTAGTTTTAAAAGTTCAACCCCTTTTCCTAACCAAGGGTCAATATCATTCACAGCATCAATGAAAATTCTTTTGCCCACAAGATCCAAGGCGAAAAGATATTCCGAACGAAATCCCATCGGGAAAGAACCACACAAGGCAATGCGCGAAACTTCCAACCAACAATCACCTATTGTTTGAACAAAGTCTTCATTTTCTATCTCCGTAATTTTAGGAGATGGCTCAATTAATTCAGTTGTTTGTCCTTTGCTCACAATAGTCGTGCAAACTCGTGTGGGGGCATTAATCCAAACCGGAATTTGACGAATCCCAGAAGCGGCCACCTCATCAAAAATGCGCACACCATGTTCGGAGCCCAAAAAATGAGCCATAATGGGATTGCCACCCAAAAGTTGCAAAACACGACCACAATTGATACCCTTTCCCGAAGCAAATTCTTCTGCTTTTGGTAAACGATTCACGTCCCCGGGAAGAAACTTTTCCAAGAGAAAAAGTCTTTGCCACGCTGGGTTCAAACCGAGAATGAGAGTATCCTGAATCATTAGAAATTCACCTTGAAAAAATTCCTTTTGCCCACTTGAATCAACAAAGAATCAGCACCAACAATAGTGATGTCCAATTGAACATCCGAGATCTTTTCACCATTCATTTTCACGCCGCCATTCTGAACCATCCGACGCGCTTCGCCCTTGCTTGCAAAAGCGTTAATCTCTACAAGCAGATCCACAACCTTATAGGTGCCTGAGGGAACTTGACACTCGGAGGCATCGCTTGGAATTGCATTTCCACTGTGAACCGCAATTTCGGTTTGTTCCGCCGCTTGAGCGGCGTCAACGCCGTAATACTGAGTCACAATACTCAGAGCCAACCGACGTTTTGCGTCATTGGGATTTAAAGCCAAAGACTTAATATCCTCTACCATTTTCAAAATGCTGCCCATCGGTTCATCCGTGAGGAGTTCAAACCAATTCTGAATCAGGTTATCGGCAAGAGAATAAATTTTATGGAACATCACATCAGGGGGTTCACTTACTCCGACATAATTCCCGAGTGACTTGCTCATCTTCACTTTGCCATCCGTCCCCAAAAGAATTGGCATAAACATACCAATCTGGGGTTCCTTCCCTTCAAAAATTTGAAGATCCCGACCACGAAGAACATTGAATTTCTGATCGGTACCGCCGAGTTCAACATCGGATTCGATAGCGACAGAATCGTAACCCTGCATCATCGGATACATAAATTCATGGAGCGAAATCGGCTGATTGGAAGCGTAGCGATTCTGAAAATCTTCTCGTTCAAGCATTTGAGCCACGGTAAACTGCCCCATCAATTCAGTGACTTTATTGAAGGGAAGTTTTGAAAACCATTCTCCATTGTAATGAATTTCAACCTGTTCTCTGCGAACGACCTTAAAGAATTGTTCCTGATATTCCTTGGCATTTTCGAGAACTTGCTCATGGGAGAGTCGAGGACGCATTTTATTCCGGCCACTCGGATCACCAATCATTGCGGTGTAATCCCCCACAATGAGGACAACGGTGTGACCCAGATCTTGGAATTGGCGCAGTTTCCGCATAACCACCGTATGTCCAAAATGAACATCTGGTGCCGTTGGATCTACCCCTAACTTAACGCGAAGTGGTTTCCCCGTATCATAAGAGGCTTGCAATTTCTTTTCAAGGGAATCATGAGGAATGACTTCGATAACACCACGAAGCAAAATATCTAATTGTTCTTGAACAGGACGAAATTGCATAAGTAAGCCTCTCTAAAATCTCTGATAAATTTAACAATATGCATTTCAAAAAAAGGTTGTGGGCACACAAAATCGTCAAACAACGGTTTTGCGCCCACATCCATACTGTTATGAGAAGCGTCTAGGATCTATGTCGAGCGTTTTAAGTTTATATCCAAGAATACGTTGCGTTGTCGAAAGAGCGCGAGCCGTAGCGGCCACCTTCCCTTTCGCACTTTTCAGAGCATCACAGATAATATCACGCTCATAGGTTTCCACCATACTTTTAAGATCTCCACGAATCGGAGCTCCCGTAGTTTCCGCAGTCTGTAAAGTCGGAGGTAAATGATGGGGATAGATGACGTTCCCTTCTGCAACAAGAACCGCGCGTTCAATACAATTTTCCAATTCACGCACATTCCCAGCCCAATGATAACTCATCAACATGTCAATAGTGCCTGTAGAGAGGCGCCGCACATCTTTGTTAATGAGTTTGCTGTAATGTTCCAAGAAGAAATCAGCCAAGAGGACAATGTCACTTTTGCGTTTGCGTAAAGGAGGCACATAGATGGGAAAGATATGTAGGCGGTAATAAAGATCCTCACGAAACTTTCCTTCATGAACCATTTTCATCAAATCTTTATTCGTTGCAGCAATCACGCGAATGTTGACATGAATGGTTTTCGTTCCACCTACACGTTCAAATTCGCGTTCTTGAAGTACGCGCAAGAGCTTTATTTGAAGTGCCATGGAAATTTCGCCAATTTCATCAAGGAAAATGGTTCCTCCATCGGCAAGCTCAAATCGCCCTTTACGTTCAGAGGTAGCACCCGTAAAGGCGCCCTTTTCATGGCCAAATAGCTCACTTTCAATAATGCTCTCTGGAAGTGCGGCACAATGAACTCTAATAAACGGGCCACTGGTTCTATCCGAATTATAATGAATCGCATGAGCCACTAATTCTTTACCAGTGCCGGTTTCACCAAGAATCAAAACTGTCGAGGGACTTTTAGCCACTTTCGCAATTTGATCATAAACAATTTGCATTTCCCGAGAATTACCAACAATGTTAGTCGGTCTAAATCTGTCTTTGAGTTCTGATCGCAAACGTTCATTTTCAGCTTGCAAAATTTCACACTCTTCTTCGGCTTGTCTACGCAATTTTACCGACGAAGCAATCATCATGGCTATGATTTCTAAAAGTCGTAAATCTTGTTTTAAGTTTTCATCCGAGGGATCCAATTCATCCGCACTTAATGTACCAACAACTTCACGCTCTACAGTGATGGGGACACAAATAAATGCTTTATTTGCATCTTTGCCGCGACCCGTACGATCTAAAAAATTGGGGTCGTTCCCAACAGAGGGTATAACGATGGCTTTTCCTGTTTCAACCACTTTGCCTGTGATACCTTCGCCAACCTTATATCGTCCCTTTTTAGCCTGCTGAGAAGAAAGACCATGAGCGACTTCAATGGCAATTTCCCCCGTTTGTCGATTATACAACGTAACAGTAGCATGTTTGATTCCCATATACTCGCCAAGAGCATTCATAACGGGATGCAAGACATCTCTCATATCTAGGTTGTCATCCAAGACACGACTGATCTGATAAAGCAGCTCTAGCTCTTTAATTTTGCGAATATCACTAGGATTCATCTTTACATTTCCTCTTACGTGATTGATCTATCAAACTATATGAGGCTTTGCACACACTGATTCGCAACACGAATCCCGTCAGCAATGGCACGAACAACAAGAGAAGGTCCTGAAGCTACATCACCCACAATATAGACATCTTGTGCGGATGTTTTTCCAGAAGAATCCCGAATAATCGTCCCTCGGCCATCCACTGAAAGATTTAACGCTTCGACAACAAGTGGTATAGCGTGCCCAGTAAAGCCCATGGCGAGAAGCACTAAGTCTGCTTCCAAAATAAATTCGGATCCCGCTTTCGCGACGGGGGACATACGACCATCTGCTCCGCGAACCCATTCGACTTCGACACAACGCAAAGCTTTGACTTTCCCATTGCTTCCAATCACTTCGAGGGTGTTGACACACCACCGGCGTTCGCAACCTTCTTTGTGACTCGATGTTTCCTTGAATAGCACGGGCCACTCCGGCCACGGATTGGTTTGAGCGCGAGCCATCGGAGGCTTGGGCATAATTTCAATTTGCGTGACAGAGATTGCCCCTTGACGAATCGCTGTACCAATACAATCGGAGCCAGTATCACCACCACCAATAACCACCACTCGCTTATTATTCGCGTTAAGGAAAGGGTCTGGAGAGAATACTTCTGCACCATTCAGACGATTCTGCTGAGTCAAAAAATCCAATGCAAAATAAATGCCTGAGAAATCTCGTCCTGGAACATTTAAATCACGGGGTTTTCTTGCCCCACAAGCAAGAATAATGGCATCATTTTTTCGAAGCACATATTCTGGAGAAATGTCTTTCCCTACTTCCACCTCAGTTTCAAACTGAATGCCTTCTTCTCTCATAAGAGCAATGCGGCGTTCCACAATTTTCTTGTCCAACTTAAAATCGGGAATTCCATAACGCAAAAGACCTCCCAAATATTGGGCCTTTTCATACACGGTGACATGAATTCCCTGACGATTGAGCATTTCTGCCGCAGCAAGTCCAGAAGGACCGGAACCGATGACCGCAACAGCTTTTTCGAGATGCTGTGCAGGAACATTAGGGCGAACCCAACCATTTTCGAACCCAGTTTCAATAATACGATGTTCTATTTCGCGAATGGATACAGAATCTCCATTGAGTCCATTGACACAGGACCCTTCACAGAGAGCAGGACAAATGACGCTGGTAAATTCCGGGAAGGGACTCGTAGAAAGCAGTATTTCAAGAGCCTTTTTCCATTCTCCAATGCTAGCCGCATGGTTAAATTCAGGAATAACATTTTGGAGAGGGCACCCCATTCCATGACAAAACGGAACGCCACAATCCATACAACGAAGTGCTTGTTCCCGCAAAGCCTCTGGAGCCAATTCTTTTGCCACTGGTTTATAATCGTGAACACGTTCTTCTTTAGAGCGATAACCGGGATCAACTCTTGGGATTGTCATAAAAGCTTTATCTTGACTCATGATATATCCTCCCTATTCGTGAGCCTTGGCTCTGCGTGGAACTTCTTCATCTTTTTTACTCATCGCTCCGAGAACCCGACGATATTCCATGGGGAATACCTTCACAAAGCGTTCTCTTTCACGACCCCAAGTTTTCAATATTCTTGAAGCCTTGGGGCTCCCTGTATAGCGAACATGGTTTTCTAGTAAAGCGCGAAGTTCATCCTCATCTGATTCATCTAAAAGATCCAAGTCGACCATATCGGTATTGCAAAGACTGTCAAAACGACCATTTTCATCATAGACGTATGCAATGCCACCACTCATCCCTGCGCCAAAATTTACACCCGTAAGGCCAAGTACCACGACCCGCCCACCTGTCATGTATTCGCAGGCATGGTCACCGACACCTTCTACAACGGCATTCGCACCACTATTACGAATCGCAAAACGTTCTCCGGCGCAACCATTGATATAAACTTCACCTGAGGTTGCCCCATACAAGATGACATTCCCCGCGATGACATTATCTTCAGGCGGACAAGTTAAACCCTGCGGAGGGCGAATAATGATTTTTCCACCGGAAAGACTCTTGCCGATATAGTCATTCGCTTCGCCTTCCAGTTTTAATGTAAGCCCATGAGACAAGAAGGCCCCCAAGCTTTGACCCGCAGATCCCTTGAGATCTAACGTAATCGTATCATCAGGAAGTCCTACATACCCATAGCGCCTTGCAATGCGACTAGAGACTAGGGAACCCAAAGTGCGGTGAATATTGCGCACATTGTGTTGAATGGTCACCTTTCGGCCCTTTTCAATGGCATCCCCGATCTGATTCAAGAATTCATAGTCCAAAGCCCCTTCAAGACCAGTGGCCTGATGCTCCGTACAGTGCACTTGTGACGCTTCCGCAGGAACACGATGGAAAATCTTACTGAGGTCAAGCCCCTGCGTCTTCCAAAATGAAACCGCAGGATTCAGTTCCAACAGATCACTATGACCCACCATTTCATCAAAGGTGCGGAATCCAAGCTTTGCCATGTATTCACGTACTTCTTCAGCAATAAATTGGAAAAAGTGAATGATAAATTCTGGGGAGCCTTTGAATCGTTTTCTCAATTCTGGGTCTTGAGTGGCCACTCCCACAGGACAACCATTGGTGTGACACTTGCGCATCATCACACAGCCAAGTACCACCAATATCGTTGTGGCAAAACCAAATTCTTCAGCACCCAAAAGAGCGGCGATAACAACATCTCTTCCTGTTTTTATCTGTCCATCCACCTGTAAACGCACACGACTCCGCAATCCATTGAGGACCAAAGTCTGTTGCGCTTCGGCAATGCCCAATTCCCAAGGGGCACCCACATGCTTAATTGAAGATAATGGAGAAGCCCCTGTACCGCCATCATATCCCGAAATCAGAATCATGTCAGCACGCGCTTTTGCAACCCCTGCGGCCACCGTACCGACGCCTTCTTCTGATACTAACTTCACAGAAACCCGCGCCTGATCATTCGCATTGCGCAAATCATAAATCAACTGCGCAATATCTTCAATGGAATAAATGTCATGATGCGGAGGGGGACTTATCAAAGTTACCCCAGGTGTAGAATGACGAACGCGAGCAATCTCATCGTTCACCTTGTGACCAGGAAGTTGACCGCCCTCACCAGGTTTCGCACCCTGAGCAATTTTGATCTGTAATTCCTTGGCATTCACCAAATATTCCGAAGTGACACCGAATCGCCCACTCGCGATCTGCTTAATTGCACTAGAAAGAGAATCCCCATTAGGAAGTAGCTGATAACGACGAGGATCTTCGCCCCCTTCACCACTATTACTCTTACCGCCAATACGATTCATAGCAATAGCAATCGATTCATGAGCTTCCCGTGAAATGGAACCATAACTCATAGCCCCTGTCACAAAACGTTTCATGATCTCTGAAGCAGGTTCCACTTCTTCAAGTGGAATAGCTGTCGTTGGCTTCATTGCAAAAAGACCGCGCAAAGTACTCTGTTTTTCTGCTTGATCGTTTATTTGTGCGGCATACTTTTTGTAACGTCCATAATCATCATTGCGAGTGGCAGCCTGTAAATCACTGATAGAAGAAGGGGTCCACAGATGACGTTCTCCATCTTTCCGATAACGATACTGTCCACCTACAGGGAGAATAGAATCCTTAGATTCGATACTCGCCCGCCAACGCATGAGGATCTCGGTGGCAATCTGTTCCATGCCGATACCACCCACGCAATTTGCAGTGCCCGTAAAGTATTTTTCCACAACACTATCCGAAATGCCAATAATTTCAAAAACTTGAGCATTTCGATAACTTCTGAGTGTAGATATCCCCATCCGGCTCATGACCTTCTTGAGTCCCTTATTCATCGCATTGATAAAGTTCTCAATGGCTTCCGTCACACCCAAATGGGACATCAATTCCCCATGCCGAGCCATGTCAGCAACAGATTCAAAAGCCAAATAAGGGTTAATCGCTGTGGCGCCGAACCCAAGCAAGGATGCAAAATGCATCACTTCACGAGCCTCTCCTGTTTCGAGAATAAGACCACAACTCGTTCGGATGGACATCTTTGAAAGATGCTGATTGACAGCTGATACGGCAAGGAGCGCAGGTATTGGAGCCATTTCATCAGGAATATCCTTATCACTAAGGACAATAATGTTATTTCCTGCATGAATTGCTTTTTCAACTTCTGCACATAAAGATTTTACACCATCATCAAGTGCTTTACCTGGGGTCTTATTTTCCACCAAAGCAGGAAACATAATTTTGATGGTTGCGCACTTAAAATCATCAAGATTCAAAGTCCGAATACGTCCCAAATCTTCATTAGAAAGCACCGGATAGCGCAGTTTCACCAATCGTGCCTGAGCAGGTTCTTCTGCAAGAAAGTTATCATGAATACCTAAAAAAGTCATTAAGCTCATGACAAGTTCTTCACGAATGGGGTCAATCGGAGGATTAGTCACTTGGGCAAATAATTGTTTAAAGTACCAATAGAGCAATTGAGGCTTTTCCGACAATACCGCGAGCGGTTGATCCGAACCCATAGAACCTACAGGTTCCATTCCTTTTGAGGCCATCTCATTCAAAAGGATATCAAGATCTTCTCTCGTATACCCAAATAACTTTTGCTTTTTGGGTAGAGTATTTCGATCACTCGCGACCTCACCTACGGCATTGAAGAACCCATGAATATCAATCTGATTTTCCTTGACCCAACGCCTATAAGGCTGTTTGCGTGCCAACTGGGCTTTGATTTCTGCGTTCTTATACAAACGTCCCGTATCTAAATTGATAAGTAACATCTGACCAGGACGAAGTGCTCCCTTCTCTTGAACTTCAGAAGCGGGGATATCAAGAACTCCTGCTTCTGAAGCAAAAACCATAAAGCCGTTCTTGGTGATGGTGTAACGAGCGGGGCGAAGACCATTGCGATCCAAATTCGCACCTACCCAGGAACCATCCGTATAAGCTACAGCCGCAGGTCCATCCCAAGGTTCCATAATGCCCGCATGATATTCAAAAAATCCGCGAACATCAGATCCCATCGAATGCTTTACTCCCCAAGCCGGAGGCATCAACATTGTCATAGAGTGACCGATTTTACGTCCACCAAGAGTCAACACTTCTAAGACATTATCCAAATTTGCAGAATCACTGGTATTATCTTCCAAAATTGGCGCAAGCTTATCTACTTTTTCACCAAAAAGAGGGGACGCAATATTTTTTTCGCGAGCCTTCATCCAATTTCTATTTCCGCGAAGCGTATTGATTTCGCCATTGTGCGCCAAAAAGCGGAATGGTTGAGCCAATGGCCAACTGGGGAAAGTATTAGTGGAATAGCGTTGATGCACAACAGCGACAGCACTCTCTACGCGAGAATCGGCAAGATCCGGGTAAAAAAGAGGCACCTGAGGAGCGGTCATCATACCCTTATAAACAATCGTCCTGGAAGATAGACTTGCCACATAAAATCCGTTCGCGCCACCGGCATCTCGACCACATTCATGTTCCATTCGCTTCCGAAGCACAAGCAACGCACGATCTAAATCTTCTCCTCGTAACTTTCCATTTTTATCCGTAACAAAAACTTGAGCAATCTTCGGCATCTCATGAAGTGCCCCCAAACCTAAAACCTGTGGCTGTACAGGAACGTCACGCCAAGAGATCACTTGGAAGTTTTCTTCTTTCGCAATGGACTCAAAAAGAGAAACGCAAGCCGCACGATCCTTATCATTTTGAGGCAAAAACATCATACCCACAGCATAAGCACCTGCATCCGGCAAATTGGCTTTCACTGTTTCTTTGAAAAAACGATGGGGTATTTGAAACAAAACACCAGCACCGTCTCCGGTATTAACATCTGCTCCCGTGGCTCCCCTGTGAAGCAAATTTTCTAGAACCTTAATTCCAAATTCTACAATTTTATGTTCAGCACGTCCGTCCAGATTTACGACAAATCCGACACCGCAAGCATCATGTTCATTCTGTGGATTGTATAAGCCTTGAGCTTTCACCTTCTTACTCCTATTTCTTACAAACAAAAATTCTCTTCATTCATATTAGAATAATAATAGACTCAGGCATTTACCAAGTAAAGAGTCTTTTTAAAAAACAAACAACATTTTTGTTATGTTTTTTTCTGAAAATAACATTTTTGTAGTCACTAAGAATTTGACTGTATTTTCAATAAAAACGCCATTGCACTTCAAAAAAAAACGACCTCAACGGCCGTCTGTAATTTAACTTATCAAAACCATTTGACAATTAGTGCAAAGCATTCTGAACTAGTTCACTGACGCGCTTACCATCAAAACGGCCTTTCACCCTAGGATTAATCTCTTTCATCACCTTACCCATATCTTTCGGGGAGGTTGCACCCACGGTAGCCTTGATTTCCACAATCATAGCGACCACTTCAGCTTCAGAAAGAGCCTGAGGTAAATAACGTTTAAAAATTCCAATTGAATATTCTTCGGCGGCAATAAGTTCCAAACGACCACCCGCACGGAACATTTCCATTGCTTCATTCTTTTGTTTGATACTTTTTGCAAGCACATCAATCACTGTTTCATCAGTGATTTCCTTTCCAGAATTGATACTTACATTTTTAATATCAGAGTGAAGCGTGCGCAAGGTTTCTAGCGTCACAGAGTCGTGACTCTTCATAGCAGACTTGATATCATCCAAAATTTTTTGCAGTAAAGAACTACTCATGAAAGATACCTCGATTAAGACAAATGCACTTGAGACGTGCCTTCGGTGCACAATCTCAAAAAATCATAAGCTAAATTAGTACAAACGTTTGCGATTCAGATCCGCAATTTCTTTAAGACGCTTACGACGAGTGGCGGTTTCAAGGCGCTTCTTGATTTCAGAAGGCTTTTCAAAACGCTGACGTTTCTTAACATCAGAAATGATACCATTCTTTTCGCAGGACTTTGTAAAACGCTTCAGCGCTCTTTCGAAAGGCTCATTCGACTTAACAACAACACCGATCACAATATACCTTGGGTTGAATATTTTTATGAGTGCCAAATATATTTAAAAAGCCCCAATACGTCAAGGGTAAGCAGTTCGGAGCATACGAGACCCCTATTTGTCCTGATTTCACAATAAAAAGTGCATATTTTGGCTAAAATTTCTTTATAACTTGCGTAAAATCAAAGACTTATATATATTTTGGAAAAGTATTCAGGAGAAAAACCGTGAAGCAACTAACTTTTCTCAAACTAGGTATCAGTATCGTCATGTCTTTGACCTTCGTTGCTTGTAATAGCGAGGAAGAAACTGTTGTGCCCGATATGAGTCCGGCGGCCAAGGCAGCAACTACAGAGACTGCGGAGCCTGAGTTACAACCTATTCAAGCCCTTACCCCCTCCTCCAACTCCAAAACAACAATTGATGTTGGTGACTATACACCCGGAGAAGATGGAAGTTACACAATTCAAGTAGGCATTCAGCCCTCCCGAAAAGGAGCGAATGTGCTCATTGAAAAACTCGAAAGTAGCGGTGTTGATGGTGCTTATATCGCTCAAGTGGAAAACCCTGGGGAATTAGAAGGGACCTATTATCGTATTCGTGTGGGTTTTTTCAAGACGTTACCTCAAGCTCAAGGCTTTGGGAAAAAAGCACTTGCACCTCTCGGCTATGCCTGGTGGGTTGATAACCGTTCCAACGATGCGGTTGGCGCCCCCGAATCTGATGCTGGTAATTCTGAATCCTCTTCCGACTATGAGTCTGCCCCAGCAACTTCATACTATAACAGCACTCCGGCACCCGTGGAGACAGCCCCGGTTGCCACGGAACCCAAGCCCGTAGCTACAGAATCGCCATCAGTTCCTGCGGAGACAACAACAACGTCAGCACCGATTCAGTCAGCTCCCGTTGTTGAACCCGCTCCCACTCCGGCAGCGACTGAGACCGCACCCGTTGAAACAGCTCCCGCTCCAACAGCTCCTGCACCTGCACCCGCAGCAAGTGATACTGGATACGATGACTGGGAAATGTAAATTTTAAACCGTTCTTTAATGCAAGCCCCTCTCCATGAGGGGCTTTTTCGATTCCACACCAAAGGCTATATTTAGACAATGATCCAAAAGACCTCTTCTATTTTTGTTATTCACCTTGGTTGCTCTAAAAACCAAGTAGACGCAGAACAACTCGTAGGTGAACTACTTTCTGTCGGCTTTCAAACCACGGACTCTGTAGACACAGCAGACTATATCATCATCAACACTTGTGGCTTTATTGAACCCGCGAAAGAAGAGTCCATTGAAACTATTTTGTCCCAACTTCAGAATCGAAAGAAAGGCCAGAAAGTCATCGTTTCTGGTTGCTTGAGCCAGCGTTACGGCAAAGACCTAGCTTCTGAAATGCCAGAAGTAGACTACTGGATAGGAACTTATAAACCTGGGGAATTACTCACCAAACTTGGTTTCAAAAACGACGGAATTGAATGTGCCGCAAATCCTCGTCCCCGTTTAAACTTGGGGGGATACGCCCATCATGCCTATATCAAAATTGCGGAAGGCTGTAATCGCAAATGTGCGTTTTGCGCAATCCCCGGAATCCGCGGCAACCAAATATCTCGTTCAATCAAAGATATCGTTGAAGAAGCGAAGCAGCTGGAAGCGCAGGGAATCAAAGAACTGACCCTCATTGCTCAAGACACGACTTACTTTGGTCGTGAAAAAGGAAAGAAAGGAGGAACGCTTCAATTGCTATTAGAAGCAATTCTCTCCGAAACAAAAATTCCGTGGATCCGTATGCTTTACTGGTATCCCGAATTTATTGATGATTCTCTTCTAGAATTAATGGCAAAAGAATCGCGACTTTGTAAATACATTGATATGCCAATTCAACATGCGAGTGACTCTCAGCTTAAACTAATGAAACGTCACTACCGAAAAGCAGAACTCCGAGAACTGTTACTCAAAATCCGCGAAAAAATACCAAACATTACATTACGTACAACAGTTCTTGTTGGTTTCCCAGGAGAAACACACGAAGACTTCGAAGAACTTATGGACCTTATTCAAGAAGTTCATTTTGAGCACCTTGGGGGCTTTGTTTACAGTCCTGAAGAAGGAACCCCTGCAGAAAAGTTAACAGAAACCCCCGTCGACGAAGAAGAAGCGAGAGTGCGCCTCGATGCAATTACCGAGCTTCAAGAGTCTATTTCTCTCGAAAAAAACGAAGCCCTTATTGGAAAAGAAATTGTAGTACTCATTGATGAAATTGCAGAAGAAAGTGAATATCATTTTATAGGCCGCACAGAAGGCAACGCACTTGACACCGATGACATTGTTAAAATACTGGAAGGAGATGCGGAACCGGGAAATTTCTACAAAGCGATCGTAGTAAATGTCAATCCGCACGAACTCATCTGCAACATAATCAAACCCTGTTAAGGATAAGTTCTCCCCGATGGCGTATGGAATACGCCGAGCCTCTTTGCTGAGATGGGTTTATCACTAAATACTGCGATATACTCTCAACCAGCAACACGTCTTTTTCACAACAAACAACAGGACAAGGAACGCGCGGAAGGCCAAACTCCAAATGTTCGCAGGCTCGCAAAAGACGTTGCGCACTCTCTCCCCGATGGCGTATGGAATACGCCGAGACTCTTTGCCGAGATGAATTTATCACTAAATTGCGATACTCTCAACCAGCAACACGTCTTTTTCACAACAGAAAACAGGACAAGGAACGCACGGAAAGCCGAACTCCAAATGTTCGCAGGCTCGAGAAAGACGTTGCCCACTCTCTCCCCGATGGCGTATAAAATACGCCGAGCCTCTTTGCTGAGATGAATTTATCACTATAGCACCATTATCTCAAATATCAGCGCCTCTTTTCATCAGAGAAAGACTCTGTGCCAATCAATGTCCCTCATTCAAATAAGAAACATCGCACTAGTTTTCTCCGATGGCGTATGGAATACGCCGAGATCTCTTTGCCGAGATGAAAAAAAAAATCGTTTTAGAAACGAACGAGAGAAGGCGCCGAGGCCGAAGGCGTACTCTCGTACGCCGAGAACCGAGGCAACGCACTATCGCGAAGTTTATAAAACGATTTTTATAATGCACCTGATGCGATTCGAACGCATGACCTTCAACTTCGGAGGCTGACACTCTATCCAGCTGAGCTACAGGTGCA
>Ga0209467_1000777_pt1 | contig 36339 bp, 31 predicted proteins | sample Higcelwee11metaG_FD_187175 | JGI IMG/M metagenome (GOLD analysis project Ga0209467, IMG submission 187175) | Freshwater pond sediment microbial communities from the University of Edinburgh, under environmental carbon perturbations - High... | ecosystem: Environmental > Aquatic > Freshwater >... | reverse complement strand
ACTCAGCGCTGCCGAAAATTATATACGTACTAACGTTTGTGAATCATGTTAAGTCGTTCAATCATTTTTTCCTGCTCGGTTTTCTGAGCAGCCGCCGCTGTCATGGCAACCGCTTTCGCATCGCCACTAGCCGCACGCGAAGCCAGCATAGCTTCACGTTCTTCGGCCCGCTTATCACGGATGGCTTTTTCCTCGGCTTCCCGCTTAGCGACGAGTTCCGCCTGGGCTTTTGCCGCTGCATCGGCGTCTGCCTTGGCTTTTGCCGCCGCATCCGCTGCTGCTTTGGCCTTGGCTGCTGCCTCTGCTTTCGCCTGGGCTTCCGCATCCGCCGCTGCTTTGGCTGCCGCATCCGCCGCCGTTTTTGCCGCCGCCTCAGCTTGTGCTTTGGCGTCCACCGCTGCAGGAGCCGCCGGAGCCGCTTCCGCTTTAGGGGCTGCCGCCGGAGCCGCTTTTGCCGCAGGCTCTGCCTTGGGGGCTGCCGCCGCTGCGGGCGCCGCTTCTTTCTTGGGTGCCGCTGCTTTGGGCGCCGCCTTCTTTTCTTCTTCGATGGTCAGGTCCGGTTTCGGCGCCAATTTTGCAAAATCAATATTTACATCGTCCATTTTCTTGGCGACTGCCGCTACTTTTTTCGCATCACCGCCAACCGCCAGCAGATCAATAAAGGATCTGACCAGACGCACCGCTTCCGGATGACGCATAATCAGCATATTGGACCCGGCCAGCAAATAACTGACAGCGCCCACAACTTCCATCATGATGACCCGGCGTTCCGGATCACCCAGGGCCGGGGCTTCTTCAGCAGACAGCCCTGCTTCCTTGCACCGCCAGATTTCATTGGCCAGGTTGTTGATGATGGGCAACTGCAGTTTGTCATCACCCTGGGCCAGGGCAGCCATTCCCAGACGTTCCATGACCGAATAGGAATATTCAAGACCATATCCCAGACCGCCGGTGGTGGGATCCACCAGCACGCGGCTGAGGGGCATGCCCAGATTTTCCAGCAGGATATTGATCTGCTTGGCCAGGTTGACGTCAATAGGGGAAGAGGAAATAACCGTATGGCCATAACCCATGGCGCTGGCGCCGATGCCTTTGTGGTTCTTTTCTTCAACCGGACCCAGGGTCAGGTTCTGGCCTTCGCATTCCTGGGAAATTTTCTTTAATACCGCTTCATCCTTTTCCACGTTGGCGACACCCCAGACGATCAGAGGCACATCAATGGCCTTGAGAACTTTTTTGACGGTTTTCACCGCATCTTCCGGGCTGGCGTTCTTGTCGTTGGGATCGATGCTTTTGAGCTGAAGGACGATGGCGTCCGCGCCGAATTCCTTGACGCATTTTTTTGCCCACGCGGCCGGGTCTGACAAAACATCCGCAAACTGGACTTTTGCGGACTGGGGCCAGGTGGTCGGCTCCATATCCCAAACTTCCATTGCGATTTTTGGTTTATTGGGCATGCCGCCCTCAAACTGATAAAACGGATAACACGCTTCACCGCCGACGGTTACCGCTTTATCGCCCTTTCCGATGGTAATCGGTTTTATGCTTCCTGCATAAGTTTCTTTTACGATGTTGAAGCCCAATGTTGCTTCCTCCTATGGCCAAAAATAAGGGTTAATAACGTATCAACCTTGTGAATGGAACAACCCTATGCCCATTCATTACCTTAAACCTTAACACAACCCGAAATCGGGGAATTACCATTCAAATGCTCATATTCAAAAAATTCTGCATCCGGGGAAAATCCCCGTAACTTACCAACATTAAAGTAATATTGAATACCTATACAATAAAAAGATTTTTATTAAATATTAAAAAAATATGTTTGTCAACAACATGGTCTTATTTTTTTTCGCTCATCCAGCCGCTGCTTTAATCTGGGAAACAGTGCCACATCCGTGTGCGGCAGAAACAAGGCCGCTATATAATTATCCATGTATGACAGGGTTTCCGAAAACTCGAAATTGGTCATGCGGGACAAGGTATTGCCCACATCCGCGCGAATCCGGTTCGTGAGGGCGCTCATGCGGGCCCCGAGCAGGGAGCCGTTCCCGAGAAACGTGACCTTGTCCGGGTCAATCTCCGGCAGCAGACCGATCACCATGCATTTTTCAAGGTCCACGGAGCTTCCGAAGCCGCCAGCCAGAATAATGCGGTCCAGGGACTGAATGGAAAGCCCCACTTCCTTGAGCAGGGTCATGCAGCCTGCGTACATGGCGCCTTTGGCCCGGATGAGGTTATCAATATCAATTTCCGTCAGAACAATGTCCCGGTCCGTGCCGGAGACGTCTTTCCACGCCAGCACATATTCATAAACCCCGTCCACTTCGCGAATGCGGGGGGTGTTTAAGTCCCGGTTGAATTTTCCATTGCTGCTGATCACACCCATTTCCAGCATGGTGGCGATCATTGTAATCAAGCCGCTGCCGCAGATCCCCCTGGGCCGGACATTGCCGATGGTGATGTTCATTGGCTCGTATGTGACCGGATCTATGGAAAAATCCTCGATTGCCCCCTTGGCGGCGCGCATCCCCATTTTGATGCCCCCGCCCTCAAAGGCCGGACCCGCAGAACAGGCCGCGCAGACCAGCCAGTCTTTGTTGCCGATAACGATTTCCGCGTTGGTGCCGATATCCATATACAGGGTCAAGGCATCTTCATGGGCCATGCCGGAGCCCATGACCCCGGCCACAATATCGCCGCCCACATAACTCGACACCTGGGGGAACAGGAGGGCTGTCACATGACTGGGGAGATCAAGCCCCAGGCTGACCGCCGCCACCGGGGGATAAAACTCGGCCGCCGGCACATAGGGAGCCCGGCGGATATAGCGCGGATTGACCTTTAAAAACAATTGGGTCATGGTGGTATTGCCCGCCAGGGTGATGCTGGAAATTTCATCCGGGTCGACTTTGGATTTTTTAATAATTTTTTCAAGCACCTGGTTAATGGTATCCACCACCTTCTGATGCAGGATTTCCAGGCCGCCCGATTTTTCCGCAAACACAATCCGGCTGATGACATCCTCCCCATAGCTGATCTGGGAGTTGAAATCGCCATACTGGGCCAATACCTGGCCCGTTGCCAGATCGATCATCTGGCCGTAAACCGTTGTGGTGCCTATATCTACGCCAATGGCATAATTGCGCGCCGTCGTATCCCCGGCCTCAATATTGATAATACGGCTTTTGCCCTCATTCCGAACCGGCCTTGCGATGGTCACCGTGACTTTAAAATCCGCCTCCCTCAGCACATCCGGAATTTTCCGGATCACGGTCATGTCAAATTCCAGGCGGTGCTCATTGTGTTCATTCCGCAGGGCATGAACTATTCGGGTCACATCGGCCATATTGTTCTCAATGGACGGCGCAGGCAGGTCTATGTATATTTTCTCCACCGGCGGCACAAACAGCCCTTTTTCCTTTAATTCCTCTAAATTCCGCTCTTTAATCCGTGCGGTTTTCCTGGGGATGGCCACCTTGTTCAACACGCCGGCATCCACGGCGGACTCCACCGGAATACGAACCAGGAGATCACTTTTGACCTTTGACAGACAGGCCAGACGGTAGCCTTTATCGATGTCCTCCCGGCTGAGTTTTTCCGATATGCCCCCTTCCACCTTGCCGGATTCAAGGATAACGCGGCATTTCCCGCATACGCCTTCGCCGCCGCAAGAGGCATTGATGTGAACGCCTGCGGCCATGGCCGCCCGGATAAGGGATTCCCCGGCCGGAACCGTCACTTCTTTTTCATGGGGGATAAATTTTATTTTATATTCGCTCATTTGATTTTTATCCTTTTCCTTCCAATGGCTTATGGCAGTTTCGCCTTTTGAATTTCCAGATATTTTTTTTTGGTCCAGCGCAGAAAAATAAAAAGGATGACAAATATCACCATCGTGATGCCGAACATTTCGACATTTAAATCCATCGCTGCTTTGCCAAGAATCACAAAGGGAATGCACAGGATGCCCTGCACCGCCCAGTTCAGCCAGACGCAATACCGGAACTTCACGCCGGCCAGGGGCAGGAGATAGAGTTTCACCGAGTATGGGAATACCGGAAAGGTGATGAAAAAAAAGCTGAACATCAATGCATGATGTTCCGGCACCACGGGAATCTGGTAATTCTTCCTGTTTACCAGGTAAGCCACCAGGGGTTTCCGCACGGCATGGGCCAGCACAAACGCTGCAATCATGTGCAGCGGCAGCATCACTTCCAGAATCAGGAGGCCGATGACCACCCCAAATTTTGCGCCCAGAAAAAGCAGAAACAGGGTCAGGGGCACCCCGGCCAGGGGAAGCAGCGCCATCATCCCGATAAACAGTTCCGGGGGCGTGTTTTCATTGATCAATGCAGTGACCTTGTGAAACAGATCAAAGGCAATCAGCAGATATACCGCTGCCGCCATCAATGTGATGAAGGTCAGTCCGAAGATGAGCTTGTATTTTACCGGCAGGACCGCTGATGGCGTTTGCATTAACCGTGTCTCTCCGTTTCTCTGTATTCTCTGTGGTAAAAAACTTTATGTATAACGACCCTGCTATGGCTGGAGCCGCTTCCGACTCTGTGCAAACCGGAACGGGGCCGTGGTAAATTCGGCCATCACCGGCAGATGATCGGAAAAACCCTTGCCCAGATGTCTTCCCCTGCCTTTGCCGGTCTGCTGCCACCGGTAGATGCGATTGTTTTTAAACAAATAATCCGGGGAAAATGGCCCGAAAGAATTATCCACATAATTCACCCCATGGGCGTCATAAAGGCCCGCGGACAGGAGAATGGCATCCGGTGTGTTTTTCTGGCCAAAAAAAAGCTCCGACCACCTATGGTTTTCCGGCACCTCCATCCACAAATTATAAAGATAGCGGTCCTTTTTCCGGGTGATCAGAAACGATTCATCATTGATCCGTCCATCATTCACGGTTTTTAAAATATGGTTGATGCCCGTGAGACCTTTGGTGTCGTTTAACCGGTGAACATTTTTAAAGATCTGATATTCATTATAATCAGAATTAAAGTCACCGGTTACAATATAATCCGTCCCTAGTTTAAGCCCTTCGATATCAGCGGCCAGGGCCTTTGCATAGCGGATTCGCCGGCTTTCCGGCCCGGTTTTGGATTTCCAGTGATTCCCATAAATAATGAGGGAATTCCCGTCAATGTCAACCGTGACCTTTAAAATATTTCGTTCCCGCCCCCGCCCGACACGGATTTCTTCATGCAAAAGAATGGGATACCGGGACAGGACCGCGCATTTTACGGTTGTGGGCCGACTATCGGCAATGGCCGAAAAAGGGTAGTCCTTTCCCAAAAGACGCAAATAATGCTGTAATATCATAAGCGCCTTCCCGGATTCAACCTCCTGGAGAGACAAAATGTCCGCATCCAGATCCTTTATCACCCTGGCAATATTGTCAAATTTGGCATCCATCACGGACCGGTTCCATCCACTGGGTCCGCCCGGCAAGTAATCGTCATATTCCGTTCCATCCCGGTTCAGATCAAACAGATTTTCAACATTATAGCTGGCGACTGTAAAAGTGGCCGCTTGTGCCGGAAGCGCCAGACAGAGGACGACCAGGCAAGGGAGGATCAGAAAAATATTTTTAAAAAATGGTCTCACACACGCATCTCTTTAATAATAAAAATTCATGATTTTTTAACTGCCCAGACCAGACGTTTCAAGCAAACGGGCGAATGAAATTCTGCCGGTAAAATTTCTTATCATAACCGGCGATCAGTGCCAACATTCTTTCTATTAAAAATTTATTGACACTAAAACGATTTGCTATATATTAAAATAGTTATAACTGCCACTAGGTGAGTTATAAAAATCCGCATAAAATCCTCATAAAATGGACGGATATTATGGATAAAGTCCTCATCGTAGACAGCGATATCGAAAATCTGAAAAAAATAGAAAACGGATTCAAAGAGCTGCATCACTTCAAGCTATTAACCGCCACAGACAGCAAAACGGCGATTGACATATTGCAGCAGACCAAAGTCTCCGTCATGGTATCCAATATCAACCTCCCGGTCATCGACGGCGCGGATCTCGTGGCATTTATGACGCGAACCCTCGGGTCCATTCCCTGCGTTCTCATGGTTGAGGCGGGAAAGCCAAAACCCTGGTTCACGGATCGGACCGGCCATGAAAATCTCCTGTATTATATTGAAAAACCCATTGAATTCGGCGCCCTGGCATCTGTCATATTTGTGGGGCTCAATCTGAAAGACGAGGGAATGACCCTCAAAGGAATGACCCTCAAGAATTATCTCCCGGCAATGGCCCTGGCCAGAAAAACCTGCCAGCTTGAAGTGGTGAGCGGGGGTCAAAAAAAAGGCTTTATGTATTTCAAGGAAGGCGTTCTTCTGGATGCCGAATGCAATGGCAGCAAAGGAGATGAAGCAGCAAAGGAAATGGCCAAGTGGGACGGGGTCAGCCTTTCCATATCCGCGCTGCCTGAAGAAAAACACGCCCAACGAATTGAAACCAAGCTCATGGAAATCGCCGGCGCCATCTGGCGGCAAAAAACAAAAACAGGTATTTCTGAAAAGTCACCTCAACCCATTCCGCTGACCAAACCATCTCCCTCGCCTCAGCCCGCTGCAACCGCCCTTCCGAAAGGCCAATCCAAATTGCAGGAATCCGTTTCCCGCCAGGCCGGTATTTTAAAAACCATCAAGGGATATATGGGGCTTGCGGTTTTAAACCCCGGCGGTGACTTGCTGGCCGTGGACAGCGTCAGCGAATCGCTGGATATCAAATCCATTTCAAAAGAATTCAATGATCTTTACGGCAAATGCAATGTTTTCGTCACAAAAAAAGGCCTGGACCGGTGCAGCGGATTCACCATGCACACCGAGAAAACCGTCATTATCATGCTGACTTCGGATGCATACAAAGAGGGAAACTTCCGGTTTATCGGGTTCCTGGCACCGGAAGGAAACGGGTACTATATGCAGACCCAGCTTTCCAAGATTATCCCCCAGATTCTATGGGCCGCCTGACGCCTCACTTAATCCTCAAATTAGGCTGGATCCCACAAAGCAAGGCTTGGCAAAGAGAACAGTCTTCACAAATGAAGAGTCATCAAGGGGTTTGGGGGAGTTTGGGGGGATGGGGACGACCCCAGTCCATCAGATCAGACAGTGAAAAAAATACAGGCCATTGGCCTCCCGGCTGGTGGAATGAATGAAGTCCTCCCTTCCAGCAGAATTCACCCCATATCTATAGCAATGCAAAAAAAGATTGTTTTGCCATCGTAATATAATCGGAGGGGAATATCCCCATACGCAATACGCCGTAAGCAGAAATGAGAATCGCGATAATCAACGCTGGTGAAAAAATGATGGCGGTTGCGGGTTCAGTTGTCAAAATTGGGGCAGGCTCTTTCATATACATAACAACCGTTACACGAAGATAATAATAAACGGAGATAACACTGTTAATGACGCCGATGATGGCAAGAATAAGATACCCTTCCTGGATCGCAGCGGAAAAAATATAAAATTTCCCCATGAAACCCGCTGTTGGAGGAATTCCAGCCAGCGAAAACAGGAACAAACTCATGGCAACCGCGGCAACCGGATGGCTGTAACCAAAGCCCGAAAAATCATCAATATTGACTTTCCCCTCACCTTTCCCACCCATGACCGAAATGATTGCGAATGCACCGATATTCATAAGTGTATAGGCCAACATATAATACAAGATACTGGTGGTGCCAAGTTCACCAGCGGCCAGAAAAGCCACCAGCACGTATCCGGTATGCGCGATACTGGAGTAAGCCAGCATTCTCTTGATATTCGTCTGAACCAAGGCGATGATATTTCCCACGGTCATGGTAAGCACCGCCAAAATCCATATCAGTATAATCCATTCATTCTGTAACGAAGGAAGCGCTGTCGCAAAGATCCTGACAAAAGCAGAGAATGCAGCAGCTTTTGGCCCTGCGGACATAAAAGCAGTGATGGGCGAGGGCGCCCCCTGATATACGTCCGGCGTCCACATATGGAAAGGAACCGCAGCAATTTTAAATCCGAATCCAATCACCAGAAGCGCCATCCCAAGTATTTCAATATGGCCTTGCAACCCGGATTTCAATATAATTTCAGATAATTTTCCAAGATTGGTAGTTCCGGTGGATCCGTATAAAAGCGCAATGCCATACAGCAGGAAGCCCGTTGCAAATGACCCCAGCAAAAAATACTTTAAGGCGGATTCATTTGATATCATCCGGTTCCGAGTAATCCCGCAGAGTGCATATAATGATAAAGACATCAATTCAAGGCCGAGGAATATAACGATCAGGTCGACCCCGCTCGCCATAATCATCATGCCGATGGTCGCAAAAAGAATCAGGGAAAAATATTCCCCATGCTGAATCCCTTCATTGGGGGCATAGCTTATTGAAACGAGAAGAGTAAGCCCTGTACCTAAAAGAATTATGAGTTTAAAAAACCGGCCGTAATTATCTACAACCCACAAATCATTAAAGGAATACGCAACAGAGCGAAGGTCAAATGAGGACGGGGCATAGAGCACAAAAAAAGCAGCCGCCAAGACTCCTACAAGACTGACATAGCCGAAGTATTTGCTATAAGCAGGTGCAAAGGCCTGCAACATAAGAACCATTAAAGCAAAAAGCGCAACAATGATTTCGGGATATACTGAGCTAAAATTGATTACAGGTATTATAAGTTCCATATGTTATCGTCTTTGATTGGCGGCAAAAAAGCGCACGGTTTTAAAAATCGTAATGGGATGTTCAACGTATATTTACTTTTTATTATTCTTTAAGATGATCGTCCTTTTTATTGGTGATTGACTTTTCATCTTTAATAATAACCTTATTTTCAACATTTTCTGAATCTTCCATGATTTTTTGGTAATTTACTTTTTTCAGCAGATGCTCGACGGATGCGGTTGTTTTATCTAAAAAGGGTTTTGGATTTACTCCTATCCAGACAATAAAAAGCATAATTGGAAGGATGTAAGCATATTCCCTTCCATTCATATCTTTCAACTTTTTATTCTCTTCCTTTGTAATTTCACCATACATGACCCGCTTGTACATCCAAAGAAGGTAAACAGCACCAAAGACAAGGCCTATCGTGGTTGCCAGGCCAAACCAAATATTTGCTTTAAAGGCGCCTATCAGAATGAGCAATTCCCCAACAAACCCGTTTAATCCTGGAACCCCCATTGACGAAAAGCAGACAATGAGAAATATGGTGGCAAATACCGGCATCACTTTCATAATTCCGCCATATTCCGAAATAAGCCGAGTATGCCGGCGCTCATAGAGCATGCCGACAATCAAAAACAGCGCGCCGGTGCTTAACCCATGATTGACCATCTGGATAATGCTTCCCTGAATGCCCTCGATATTTAAAGCGAACATTCCCAACATGCAATAGCCAAGGTGACTGACGCTCGAATATGCCACCAGCTTTTTAATATCCTCCTGAGCAATTGAAACCATTGCACCATAAATGATTCCAATGACAGACAACGTAAAAACGATGGGTATAAAATCAATGCTCGCTTGAGGAAAAATTGGGAGACTAAACCGGAGAAACCCGTAAGTTCCCATTTTCAACAAAACACCTGCCAGAATGACGCTGCCCGCTGTTGGCGCCTCGACATGGGCATCCGGAAGCCATGTGTGGAAGGGAAACATGGGGACTTTAATGGCGAACGCCAAAAAGAAGGCGATAAACAGCCAAAACTGGATATTCTCTGGGATATTGATCTCATGATAATCCAATATATTGAATGAATACACCCCGGTCACTTTATAGTGCAGAAAGTACAGCGAAAGAATGGCTATCAACATGAGGACACTGCCGCTCATGGTATATATAAAAAACTTGACGGCAGCATAGATCCTTCGCGGCCCGCCCCAGATGCCAATAATAAAATACATGGGTATGAGCATCACTTCCCAGAAGACATAAAAGAGGAAAAAATCCAAGGAACAAAAAACCCCAAGCATGCCTATTTCAAGGGACAGAAGCGAAACCATATATCCTTTTACCCGTTCTGTCACCGCAGTAAAGGTAGATAAAATCGCAAGCGGTGAAAGAAATGTGGTAAGAAGAATCAAAAGTATACTTATGCCGTCTATCCCCATATGGTAGCTTATGCCGAATTCCTGAATCCATGGAATATTTTCGACGAACTGCATATTCCAGGTGGTGGCATCAAAAAAGAAGTAAAGCGGCAAAGAAATTAAAAACGTGATAAGCGTGGTCAGAAATGTCACCCAACGTATCAGGTTTTGATGCTTATTGTTTATAAATAAAATAAACAATATCCCCACGAGCGGGAAAAACGTAATTAAGGATAAAATGGGAAAAGTAAGAGAATTCATAATTTTTCAGATCTAATAGGCAAATAAATAATACGTAATGATAAGGACCATTCCCAAAAGCATGGTAAACGCATAATTCCTTACCAACCCACTTTCGGAGGCTCGAATAACCTGTGCGCTTTTAATAAAAAAAGCCGCAACCCCATTAACCAATCCATCAATTAATTTCACATCAATAATGCGTGCAAGAAAAGAGGATATTTTTAAAGTATATTTCGTGAACCAGGTATTGTAAATATTGCTTATATATCCATCGCCACCAGCGAGGGGTTTATTTGCAAACCACATAAATACCCGGCTTCCTTTTCGATACACCCAATCCGTATCGACGCTGACCGTTGATTCCGGATCAAGCTTCTTAAGCAGCATAAAGAACCCGAGCCCGGTAAACATCAAAATTCCCAAAGCACTTGTAACATGATCCCCGGTATAGGGCTCGAAATGAACCGGAAAGGGCAACAGGCGATAAAGATGTTCAGGCAACACCCCGATGGCGATGCACATAAAAGCGGCTAATCCCATGGCAGCCAGCATATTGGCCGGGGGTTCTTTAGCCCGCAATCCAGAATCCTTGCCGAAAAACATATAATAAGGAAGTTTCAGGCCTGTATGTAAAAAAGTACCAGCCGAAGCCATGGTTAGCAGGAGCGCAATAAGAGGTCTGTGATCGTGAGCCGCACCGGAAACAACCATGGATTTGGTTACAAATCCGCTGAATAGAGGGAAGGCGGATATGGCAAACCCCCCAATCATATATAATACTAAGGTTATCGGCATGGTTTTATATAGACCGCCAAGCTCGGTCAATTTACGTTTTCCGGTCATTTGAATAACCGCGCCAGCTCCCATGAAGAGAAGACTTTTGTATAATATATGCGCAAAGGCGTGTGAAACAGAACCATTTAAAGACAAATCCGTTCCGATACCGACACCAGCCACCATATATCCCACCTGACTAACAATATGATACGCCAGCAGTCTTCGGCAGTCATTTTCAAGAACTGCATATACAACGCCATAAAGTGCCATGATGGTTCCCATGTAAACAAGAAGTTCCGTGCCAGGGAAAGCCCGTACCAAAACATATACGGCAGTTTTGGTGGTAAATGAACACATGAAAACAGAACCGGTTATTGTCGCCTCAGGATAGGAATCTGTAAGCCATGCATGAAGAGGCGGCACACCGGCATTTATTATAAAGCCGGTGAGAATCAAATAAAAGGAGAGGCTGCCGTCTTGAGGAAGGGCGCCAAAGGCCAATGATTTTGTGCTTGCATAGTGGAGTATAATCCCGCCCAATAAGCAAACTCCGCCGAAAATATGCACCAAGATATAACGGTATGCGGATTCAATCGCCTTTTTTTCGCGCCGGGCAAAAATCAGATAAGCGGAAGCAAATGCCATCAGTTCCCAGAAGATGAACAGCGTAAAATAATCCCCGGCAAAAGTTACGCCAAGTGATCCACCAACATAAAGGAAAGCGGCGACATGTTGCCCAGAATCCTTCACATGAAGGGCGTACACCATGCCGATAAATGACATGATGGTAAAAACCCAGGCAAAAACAACGCTGAGCTTATCCACTTTGCCAAAAATCATCGGGTTACCCAGAAAAGAATATGTCCAAAAGGAACCCTGGGACATGAAAAAAACCGCTACTATCGCAAGAGCCGGAATAAGTAGCAGGTAAGCCTGCTGAACCCTCCCTCGCAGAAATGGGATTAAACATGCCCCAAAAATAAATAAAATTGATGGATGAAACCAATCAATCATCGTAATAGTCCTCTTCCTTCATAATCCCGTGGTGTCCAAGGAATTTTGAGACGATAATAATAAGAACACAAGAAACAAAACCATAAAACGCGCCCCAGCCGGGTATTTTATCCCAGATATAGATTGCATGCTCGCGATGAACAAAAAAATCGGACGCGAAAACAACCACAAGTGCAATATATCCCATCATATTGCGGGTTTTTTTATGTTCAGGATTCCCGAAGAAATCAACAATCGCTTTTATCATCGGAGTACCTCTTGGGCCAGGGTTAAAAAATAATTCGGATAAACCCCAAGAAGAAGTGATATAAACGCCGTCAGGCAAAGCGGCACCACCATCATGGGATTTTCTTTAATTTGGTCATGCTGATGCCCATGACTATTATGATCGGCATGTGATGCTTCATCCTCTTTCACAAAAAAAGCCTTATATACGATCGGTAAAAAATATGCGGCGTTTAATATGGTGGAAAACAGCAAAAACATCAAAATGGGCACCTGTTTGGCCTCAATGGCACCAATGAGGAGATACCATTTGCTGATAAATCCGCCTGATGGGGGCACGCCGATCATGCTCAGAGAGGCAATAAAAAAAGCAGCCATTGTCCAAGGCATTTTTTTGCCGATGCCGGACAACTGACTGATTTCGGTTTTATGCGCACTGGAATATATGGAGCCAGCGCAAAAAAAGAGGGTTATCTTGGAAAATGCGTGCATGGCAATATGAACAATTCCGCCTGTCATGCTGCTGGGTGTCAAAAGAACCGCACCGAGAATAACATATGAAAGCTGACTTACCGTGGAATACGCAAGCCTGGCCTTGAGATTGTCTTTTGTGAGAGCAATAATTGACCCAACGACAATGGTGAATGAGGCAACATATGCTGCCGTAATGCCAAGATTTATGCGGGTCATTACATCTACGCCGTATATATAAAATACGACCCTGAGAACGGAGAAAACCCCAACCTTAACAACCGCAACCGCATGCAGCAGCGCGCTGACCGGAGTCGGCGCGACCATCGCTGATGGAAGCCAGTTATGAAAAGGCATGATACCGCATTTTGCAAAACCAAAAAGGAAAAGGAAAAAAGTGACAAACAGAAGCGTTGATCCCTGAGCATTATTAAGCAGGCCGTGACGCACAAACTCCGTTGTTCCGGCAAGCATATAAACAATGACAATTCCGGATAACAAAAAGGTCTTTGATAAACTGAGCAAATAAAGGAAATACTTTCTTGCGCCTTCCTGACCCTCGGGCGTTTCTTTATGCCCGACCAGAGGTACGGTGGCAAGACTTAAAATTTCATAAAACAAGAACAGTGTAATCAGGTTGGCTGAAAAGGCAACGGCAACGGTAGAAGAAAGACTAATGGCAAAACAGGAATAGTATCTTGTTTGCGCATGTTCTTTATTTGCCCGCATATACCCGATGGAATAAAATGACGTCACGATCCAAAGAAAAGAAGATACGGTCGCAAACAACAACCCAAATGCGTCCACCTTGAACTTGATATCAATTCCCTGATAGAAGTGGACCAGGGTATATTCGATGGTATTGCCTGCAAAAATTGCCGGCACCATTGACATGACAATCGAAAATTTTATAACCCCTGCAAGGACAGACCAGAATTCCCGCAAATTTGGACGATTCCCGGATGTCATAATCAAGGGGACCGCTACTAGCGAAACCAGCACCGCAATTAGAGGTTTTATGGATAGAATCGTTTGCACGTTTTCGGTCAACCTTTCATTAAATTAATTTCATCAACATTAACGGTCTCTTTATTTCTGAATACAGAAATAATTATGGCAAGTCCCACGGCCGCTTCAGCCGCAGCCACTGTCATAATCATAAAAACAAAGACATGACCATCCATGTTATTTAAAAACTTCGAGAATGCGATAAATGTTAAATTTACCGAATTAAGCATTAATTCAATGCACATATAGATGATCAACACATTCCTCTGCGTAAATACACCCACAGCCCCAATCGAGAAAAGTATCGCACCCAATGTCAGATATGCGTTTAAAGAAACCATAGATCACTGTTGATAATCCGGCTCAAAATCAACCTTATTTTGACTCCGGGTTATCTATCCTCCTTTTCGCTAAAATAACGGCGCCTACGATTGCTGCCAGCAATAAAACTGAAGCTATTTCAAACGGCAGAATAAAATCGGTGAAAAGCAATGTCCCAACCGCCTTTGTGGTGCCGAATCCATTCACCATATCTCCGGCTTTAACCAGCGAATGATCGATGGTCACCAAATTCGCAATCACGACAAAGATACCGCCAACGATTGCAACTCCTGCAAACTGCGTCGCAATCTTATTTATTCCAAGCCGTCCTTCCTTTTCCTGAATATTTAGAAGCATGATTACAAAAAGGAACAGAACCATGATAGCCCCGGCATAAACAATGATCTGGAGCGCCGCCATGAGGTGAGCGTCTAAAAGGACATACATCCCCGCCAGTAAAAACATGGTCATAATAAGACACATGGCGGCGTTTACTGGTTTTTTATTTGTCACCATCAGGAGCGCGGAAAGAACCGCCCCAAAACCAAGGATATAGAACATTATTGATTGCATCTGGAGTATATCCTTCTAATATAATCGATACGTTCTTTTTGGCTTTCTTCGGATCTCAAGAGTTTCTCCTTGGAATAAATTAAATTTCTTCTATCCGTCACCGCCAGTCCTTCATATTCGGGGCTCATGATAATGGCCTCTTTGGGACATACTTCCTCACAATATCCACAGTACACGCAACGAGACATATCCAATGTAAAGCTGACAGGATATCTTTCTCCGTTATCCCGTTCACCGGGCAAAATCCTTATGGCAAAAGCCGGACAAATTTTTTCGCATAGTCCGCAGGCCACGCATTTTTCCAGACCGTTTTCGCGCATGATCAACACAGGCCGACCGCGATAGGCCGGAGGAGGCGTCACCTTTTCTTCCGGATAGTAGACGGTGATAATGCTTCTCTTTTGTCCTTTGGGCGGGAAGACAAAACCAAACAGATGGACGAAAAAATGCCTTACGGTTACAGCCAATCCCCTTGCGATCTCAAAAACATATAGTTTTTCCCATAAAGTCAGATTAATGTTCTTTCGGACCTTCAAAGGCTTTAACTTGGCAAGGGGTATGCCTACGTTCGAAAAATTATTTTTAATATCGATATCTGCCATTTTATTTAACCAAAAGTACAATAATCCCGGTTATAAAAATATTGATTAAGGAAATAGGAAGAATCATCTTCCAGCCGAGTCTCATCACCTGATCATATCGAAAGCGGGGCAGCGTCCATCGAATCGTCATCTGGAGCCATATAAAGAAAATCAGTTTTGCGTAAAATGTGCCGACATTCACAAGCATCGCTAATATATTCGAGCCATTGGGGCCAGCAAAACTGAAAAAAGACAATAGCATTTGATCGGTGACAAAGGGCAAGTGCCAGGCTCCGAAAAACAGGGTCGTTAGAACGCCGGCGATGGTCACAATTTCCAAAAACTCACCCATCCAGAACATGACGAATTTCAATCCGCTGTATTCGGTAAAATAACCGGCAATGAGTTCCGATTCCGCTTCCGCCATATCAAAGGGCGCTCTCTTGTTTTCGGCAATAGCGCAGGTGAAAAAAAGGATGAACCCGATGGGTTGAAGAAATATTCCCCATCTGAAAAAATTTTCCTGCATGGCCCCGATTTCGGTAAGTTTCAGGGTGCCAAACACCATGATGACGCCGATAATGGTAAGTCCCATAGCTACTTCATAGGAAAGCATTTGTGCGGCTGCACGAAGCCCCCCAAGAAATGACCAGTTATTATTGGACGCCCACCCTGCAAGAACCGCCCCGAAAGTTGCGAGGGATCCGAACGCGAATATGAACAACATGCCTACGTCCAAATCGGCAATCACCAAATTCACGCTATGACCGAATATTTCATAATGCCCGCCGAAAGGAATAACGGCAAACGTTATGATGGCGGGCGTCAAACTGATGAAAGGCGCAAGGGTATGAAACAGTTTGTCTGCGCCATCGGGAACAAAGTCCTCTTTTGTCAGAACCTTGATCGCGTCAGCAATTGGATGAAAAAGACCGATCAGCCTAAATCCAAAAACATCCGCACGGTTTGCGCCAACCCTGTCCTGCATTATTGCGCTCTGTTTTCTTTCCACCCACCCGAGAATCGGTGAAAAAAATCCGACATTAACGCCGAATATGAACAGTATTTTGACTATGGATTCAATGAGTTCAGCAGCCATGGTTATCTATCGCATTCTCCGCCAATCATGTTGATCATGTCAAAAGTGGGAATGATATCGGCCAGGAAACCACCTTTTACCATCCGGGGCATCGCAGCGGTGAGCGGAAAACACGGCGGCCTGACCCTGCATTTATAAGGTTTACCGCTCCCATCGCTTACCAGATAAAAACCCAGCTCTCCATTGCCACCTTCAACCGCCAAATAAATTTCCCCCGGAGGAGGTTTAATCCCCTCTGTGACTGTTTTAAAATGGAATATCAGGGATTCAATCTTATTATAAACATCATTCTTCGCCTGCCATCTGTATTGCGGCATATCCACATTGATCGGACCTTTTGGCATTTTTTCCAAAGCCTGCTCCACAATCCGCATGCTTTGATTGATTTCTTCCATTCTGACCAGGTACCGGTCAAAATTATCGCCGTTTTCCCCGATGGGGATATCGAAATCCATCAAATCATAAACGAGATAGGGATGGGCTTTTCGGACATCGTAGAGAACGCCGCTGGCCCGCAGACAAGGACCGGTAAACCCATATGCAATCGCTTCATCAGGGGGCATGGTCCCCACGCCTCGGACGCGATCAATAAAAATTCTGTTTTTGGTAAGGAGCTTGTGTATATCCGTCCAGAGTTCCCGGCACCGCCTGAAGACGTCCTGAGTCTTTTCCTTGAAACCATCCGGAATATCGTTTTTGAGTCCGCCAATCCGGACATAGTTGGATGTGACCCTTCCCCCGGTCAGCATTTCAATCAAATCCCAAACTAGCTCCCTGGCTTCGACAAAATAAAGGAATGCCGTAAACGCACCGAGCTCCAGCCCACCCGCTGCAATATTGGTATAATGATCTGAGATACGAGCCAGTTCGCTTGCAATGACCCGTATATATTTGCATCTGTCAGGCACGTCGATATCTATCAATTTTTCGACCGCCAAGGCATATCCCACATTATTAATTAATGGAGAAACATAATTAAGCCTGTCCGTGTATGGCATCACTTGTTCCCAGGTGCCATTCTCGCACATTTTTTCGAAACCCCGGTGAAGATAACCAATATTGGTTTTCAAATCCACAATGGTCTCCCCGTCAAGGGTCACCATAAATTTCACCGTTCCATGGGTCACCGGATGTGACGGCCCCATGTTCATCACCATGTGTTCGGTATGAAGGTCTTTTGCTAAATCAGCCATAAAATACACAATAAAGTTAAATATTTAATTGGTTGGCCCGATCAAGGGCTGTCTTTTCTTTATCGGATAATCTTTTCTCAAAGGGTGTCCCTCAAACCCATCATACAGAAGGATCCGTTTGAGTTCAGGATGCCCTTTGAATATTATTCCATATAAATCATAGGCCTCACGTTCAAACCAATCTGCGGCAATCCAGAGGGAAACAATGGAATCAATGCTGCAATCCGATTCTGAGACTTTTGCCTTTATTCTTACCCTTCGGTTGTACTGCAAGGAATAAAGATGATAGACGATTTCAAACCTGGGCTCGGTACCGAGGTAGTCGACCGCCGTCAAATCCATCATAAAATTGTAAAGAAGCTCTTTATCATCCCTTAAAAACTGGCATATCTTAAGGATATCGTCCTTCTTGACAACAGCAGTGTCATCGCCACGATAAGAATGGGTTTCGACTACTGAATCCGGAAACCGGTCACATATTTTTTTTAAAGTCACATTCGCTTCCATAAGTAAGCAATTATCTTTTCTTCAAGTTGCTACGTTACTTATTTTTGACAGAGATGGTATCGCCGGACAAGTTGTTTCTGCTTACCGTCGCCGCCCCTCTTGGCCAGTCTGACCATTTTTCCTTAGACACTTTTTCTTGCAGCTTGATCAATCCATCAATCACCATTTCAGGACGCGGTGGGCATCCAGGAACATACACATCCACCGGAATAAGGGTGTCAATCCCTTGAACCGTTGCGTAATTGTCATAAAATCCGCCTGATACGGCACATGCCCCGAATGCGAACACCCATTTGGGCTCCGCCATCTGGTTATAAACCTTTACCAGTATGGGGGCCTGTTTATGACTGATTGTTCCCACCACCAGAAGAATATCGGCCTGCCTCGGGGAAAAACGGGGCAAGGCTGCGCCGAATCGGTCTAAATCGTATTTCGGACCTGACACCGACATATATTCCATACCACAACAGGCAGTAACAAATGGATACTGAAAAAAGGAATATTTTCTTCCCCAGTTAACAATCGCCTCAAGCTTGGTTATAACAACGCTGCTGTTTAACAGGGAAATATCATCTGAATCCGCGGAATTTTGCATGGGCGCTCCTTTTCTATTGACTATTCCCATTCCAGCGCCCCCCTTTTCCATACATATATAAGGCCGACTGCCAATATGAAGATAAATATCATCATCTCAACAAATCCGAAAAAACCCAGATCCTTAAAAATAACGGCCCAAGGATATAAAAAAACTGCTTCAATATCGAATATCACAAAAAAAAGCGCCACCAGATAAAACTTTACCGAAAACCGGAGTTTTGGCGATTGGGTCTGACTTTCCCCGCATGAGAAGGGCTCCGCTTTTTCGGCAAATCGCTTTTTCGGCCCGATCAGCATTGTTGCGACAAGTATCCCCACCGAGGTTGCCGCAGCCAGTAAAATCATGATTAATACAGGAATATATTCACTCATCACTTTAATCTTCTTTTAGATATTTAAACCTGTTACATCTTCCCGTGAGCATTTTTCAGGCAGTTTTTTCAAGCGCCACCATGCCGATCTGATAGCACCGCATGCAACGGGATGCTTCTTCTATCGCCTGCTGCAAATCATATCCGATCTCAACTTCATCAAAACTGATCAACCGTTTATCCATCGGAATCGTAGGCATGGGCACCCTTTCGAATCCAGGAACGGCATCGACTTCTTCATCTTTTTGGAACACGCCCAGTTTCTTAAAAATCTTATCCAGTTTTTCATTGATTGAAAGTGCAACCGGCTGATTGTTGAGATACTGATCAATGCTTGTCGCAGCTCTCTTTGCATTGCCGCATGCATCAACAATTGTGGAAGGACCATTGTAAACATCGCCGCCAGTAAAAATCCATGGGATTTCCGTCTGAAGGGTATCCGGGTTGGCCGCAATGGTTCCCCACTTGGTTTTCTGAACATTTTCAACGCCGAATAACACTGACAAATCGCATTCCTGCCCAATGGCCTGCAAGATAATATCGGCCTTTATCACAAATTCGGATTTTTCAACAACCATTGGCCGTCTCCGACCGCTTGCATCCGGTTCGCCCAACTCCATCTGGTGACATTCAAGGCCCACGACTTTTCCATTTTTCGCGATGATGCGTTTGGGCGCCGTCAAAAATTTGTATTTGACGCCTTCCACCTCTGAATCGTGAATTTCATGGGGATCTGCCGGCAATTCTTTTTTGGTGCGGCGATAAACCACCGTAACCTCTTTTGCCCCAAGCCGGAGGGGAGAACGGCAGCAGTCCATGGCAACGTTTCCTCCGCCGACAACCACCACCCGCTTGCCTTTTACATCATAGTTTTTTGTAATAACGCAATCTTTTAAATAATCGATACCCCGAATAAACCCGCTGTAACCGTCATCCTCGCCTTCAACCCGCATCTTATTGGAGATATGGGCACCGGTGGAGATATAAACCGCTTTATAATCCTGCTGCTGCAGTTGCGGAATGGTGATATCCTTTCCCACCGTCGTATTGTATTTGATTTCAACGCCCATGCTTTCAATAAAAGCAGTTTCTCTTTGAAGCACATCTTTGGGAACCCGGTATGCGGGAATGCCGACGCCGACCATGCCGCCGGGAACGGGCAATGCCTCAAAAATGGTAACCCTGTATCCCTTGAGCGCCAGATAATAAGCACCAGACAAACCAGCCGGGCCGGCGCCGATGACCGCCACCTTTTCGTTACGGAGAAATTTGTTGGGATTGACGGGTTTCGGGGTGAGATGGGTATCTTCATAATCCCAGGCAAACCGTTTCAGTTTGCATATTGAAACCGGGGCCTCCACATTCCCCCGACGGCAACTCTTCTCGCATGGATGGAAACACGCACGGCCGAGAGAGGCGGCCATCGGGCTTGCTTCCCTTATGGTTTGCAGCGCATCCGCATAGTTATATTCTTTAATTTGTTCAACATAAGCAGGAATGTTCATCCCCGCCGGGCATGCGGCGTAGCAGGGCGCCGTCCATTTGGCCTCGTATCGCGCATCACCCTTTGCCTTCTTTCCGCCGGACAACGCGGAAGCGAAATCGTTTTTAAAATATTTCAGGGCATGCAGAATAGGAATGGGACCGGTTTTGCCGATATAGCATTTTGATCCGTCGGAAACATATTTGCAAAGGGCCTCCAGGTTGGCAATATCCGCTTCCGTACCCTCGCCGTCCGCTATTTTTTTAAGCGTGTTTTCCATTATTTCCGTCCCTACCCGGCATGGAAAACATTTTCCGCAGGACTCCTCATGAACTTTTGCCATATAGCGGGAACACATGCCAACGATATCAACGGATTCCTTGGCGAGAATAATGCCGGACCAGCCCATAAAACCGATGACATTATTTTCCGCATCAAATTCCAGCGGCAGCTTTACATGGGGCGCATCCACCCACTGATCCGGAGCAAGCCCTCTGTTATCCACTATCACATCATTCCATGAAGTGAAAAATAGCTTCATGAACAAAATTCCTATAATTTATAACTGGTTAATTTATATTAACGACTTATGCTTTCCGAACATTAACGGCGCACACCTTGAATTCCGGAATTTTGGAAACCGGATCAAGAGCGGCGTTGGTCAATTTATTGACAGATGCCTCAGAAAAATGGAACGGCACAAAAACAACACCCTTATCCGTCATGTCGGAAACCAACGCCTTTATCTTCATGGTGCCGCGCCTTGAGGTGAGGGATATATAGCTGCCGTCTTTAATATCGATAGCTGCGGCGTCTTCCGTGTTGATCTCTGCCAGCGGTTCAGGATAGAGGCGGTTTAATCCCGTTCCTTGCCTAGTCATGGTGCCGGTATGGTAATGGGCATGAACTCGGCCCGTGGTTAATACAAACGGAAATTCGGCATCGGTCTTTTCGGCGGGCTCATGATAGTCAATGGGGAAAAAGACCCCTTTCCCGCTTGTAAACGCATTTATATGGAGAACCGGCGTGCCCGGATGATCCAGCGCCGGACAAGGCCAGGTTAATCCCTGATTTTCAATTCTATTATAGGAAATTCCGGCGTAACTGGGGGTGAGGCTGTTGATTTCGCTCATGATGGACGATGCATCGGCATAAATCATCGGGTATCCCATCTTTTGCGCGATTGCCGAGATAATCCAGTGATCTTCCCGGGCTTCTCCCGGCGGATCCAACGCCTTGCGCACACGCTGCACGTTTCGTTCGGTATTCGTGAATGTCCCGTCTTTTTCGGCAAAACAGGCGCTGGGCAGCACCACGTCCGCCATTTTTGCCGTTTCCGTTAAAAAGATGTCCTGGACAACCAGGAAATCCAATTTGGATAGTTGATGTTCCACATGATTCAAATCAGCGTCACTCAGAAGCGGGTTTTCACCCATGACATACAGGGCCCTGATTTTTTCTCCGGCGGCGGGAATCATTTCCGTAACCGTCATGCCGACATGGGCCGGGAGTGCGTCAACCTTCCATGCGGTCGCGAATTTTTCCTGAACTGCGGGATTGGTTACATTCTGATACCCGGTATAGACATTGGGGAGTCCCCCCATATCGCAGGCGCCTTGCACATTATTCTGGCCGCGAAGGGGGTTGACACCGCCGCCCTCAACCCCGACATTACCGCAGAGCATTGCCAGTGCCCCAAGGCTTTTGACGTTGTTGGTGCCGGAGGTATGCTGCGTAATTCCCATCGCATAACAGATGGATGCCGGGCTTTCCTTGGCGTACAAGCGGGCCGCATCAATAATATCGCTTGCTGGAACACCTGTAATTTCAGATACATAATCAGGTGTGTATTTTTCAACACATTTTTTCAATTCTTCAAAACCGGTGGTGCGCTCATCAATATATTTTTGAGATTGAAGTCCTTCGCTGATAATGACATTCATCAAGCCGTTAATCCAAGCCACATCCGTGCCGACTTTTGGACGCAGCCAGACATGGCAGATGTCGACGAGCTTGATCCTTCGCGGATCAACCACAATCAGCTTTGCGCCATGCTTGAGAACCGCCTCATAAATATAATTGGCAATGATCGGGTGGTTTTCCGTGGTATTCGTTCCAGTAAGCAAAATGACTTTTGACTTGAGCAAATCCTTAATCGGATTTGTCATCGCACCGGAGCCGAATGTGGCGGCAAGACCTGCCACCGTGGAGGAATGTCAGAGACGGGCGCAGTGATCCACATTGTTCGTGCCGATCACCGCTCTCATGAATTTCTGAAACAGATAGTTGTCTTCGTTCGTGCACCGGGCCGATGTTAAACCGCCGATGGCGTCCGGCCCATGTTCTTTTTTGATGTGGTCGAATTTTTCCGCCACAACCTTAAGCGCCTCATCCCAGGTCGCTTCTTCAAGCTTTCCGTTTCGCCTGATCAGCGGCTTTTTAAGGCGCTCGTCGCTTTCAATAAACTCATAGCCGAAACGGCCTTTAACGCAAAGACTGCCCTGGTTGACGCCGACCCCATTCTTGGAGGTGACGCCGATCAACCGGTTATCCACAACACTGAGTTCGATCTGGCAACCGCAGCCGCAGTATGTGCAGGTGGTGGGAACCCTCTTTACACGCCAGGATCTGCCCTTGATGCTGCTCAAATTTTCAGTAAGCGCGCCGGTCGGGCAGACTTGCATACATTCTCCGCAGGACACGCATTTATCCGTATTAATGGAAAGTTTCTGAAGACCATTTGCCGAGCCAATCTCCAGCGCACCGACGCCCTTAATTTCTTTGCATGCGGCGATACAACGCAAGCAAAGAACACAGCGATCCGGCCAATACTTTATTAATGATGTTGCATAAACCGGCTCATATACTTTTTTTGGCGCCTGATATGCCGCTGTGGTGACGCCAAACTCAAATACCAAATCCTGAAGCTTGCATTCGCCGGACTTATCACAGATGGGGCAATCCAGGGGGTGGTTGACCAGGATAAATCGCAGTGCATCCTGGCGCATACGGAACAAACGCTCGGAGGTGGTTGTAACTGATATTCCCTCGGCCACGGGAGTGGTGCATGCCGTCATGGGCGCGGCATATCCATCGATTTCCACAATGCACAAACGGCAGGAGCCGATAGGATTTAATCTTTCGTGGAAACAGAGAGTCGGGATTTGAATCCCGGCACGATTTGCCGCTTCAAGGACGGTGCTGCCCTCTGGAGCGACAACCTTTTTACCATCAATTGTAAGCTTGACCATATTCATGACGGCCTGCTCTCTTTCTTTGGAAAAAATACGCTAAAAAACCTTTTGTGTCTCTTTTCACGGAAATATATATCCCGCCTTCCGGCAAGGGGATGTTTCCCGTTCAACATAATATTTTACCGAATGCTTTTTCCGCCGCTATTCTCCCGCATTTCGCAGAAAAAATTCAGACGTATTAAAGGCGAAACTTGTATATGAACCCGATTTGCCTGTCAAGGATATTTTATTGCCGTAAATATTTTTTGGCCTGTTAAACCCGTTTTTATCAATAATATTAAATAGGCAATTTCCTATTTTCTTGACTCAAAAAATGACAATCTGATATCAAAATACCCTTGCGGATTAATAATGAACGAAATTACATAAAATGAAGGAGAAACCCAAAAAATGCTATCATCCCTGATTGCTATCGTCTTCGTGGCCGCCTATGCGTGCATTGCGCTTGAGCACCCCCTAAAGATCAATAAGTCCGCTTCCGCCCTGATCGCCGCCGGGCTGATGTGGACCCTCTACTCCTTCGCCAGTCCATTGGGCATTCATGGCGTTACCGAGCAATTGACCGAAAAACTGGCGGAAACCGCAGCCATCGTCTTTTTTCTGATCTGCGCCATGACCATCGTTGAGGTGACCGACTCCCACGGCGGTTTCGAGGTCATCACCTGCCGCATCAAGGCCACCAAGCTGTCGAGCCTGCTCTGGATCATCGGCTTTATCACCTTCTATCTGTCTTCGATTCTTGACAACATGACCACCACCATCGTCATGGTCGCCCTGATGAAACGCCTGCTCAAGGATCACAATCAGCGCCTCTTCTTCGCGGGTATTATCGTCATCGCCGCCAATGCGGGAGGCGCATGGAGCCCCATCGGCGACGTGACCACCACCATGCTCTGGATCGGCGGGCAGGTCACCACCCTCAATATCATGAAAACCACCTGGCTGGCTTCCATGACGAACCTGCTGGTGCCCCTGGTTCTGGCTTCCTTCTTCGTCAAAGGAAGCGTTGTGCCCCCCGACAAGATCGAGGGGGACGCGGGTGTCTGCACCACGGATTTTGAAAAAACCTTCATGTTTTTCATGGGCATGGGCAGCCTGTTGTTTGTTCCGATCTTTAAGTCCGTTACCCATCTTCCCCCATACCTGGGTATCTTGCTGGCTTTGGGGGTGCTCTGGCTGGTTGGGAATATCCTGCATCGCAGCAAGCCCGAGGAAGAAAAAGAACCCCTCAGGCTCGCCAGAGCCCTCAAACGCATCGACATGGCGTCGGTGGTGTTCTTCATCGGCATTCTGCTGGCCGTGGCCACCCTTTCCGCCAACGGCATGCTCCCGGCCCTGGCAGGATGGCTTGACATCAAAATCGGCAACCAGGGAATCATCGTCGTGATCATCGGCATGATTTCCGCCATCGTGGACAATATTCCGCTGGTGGCGGCAAGCATGGGCATGTACCCCCTGGCCCAGTTCCCGGCGGACTCCTTTATCTGGGAATTCATGGCCTATTGCGCCGGGACGGGCGGTTCCATGCTGATCATCGGTTCCGCCGCGGGCGTGGCCGCCATGGGTCTTGAAAAAATTGAATTTTTCTGGTACGCCCGACGCATCGGGCCGCTCGCCCTGGCCGGGTATTTCGCCGGTATCGCGGTCTATATCATCCAATACAATTTGGTTCACTAGCCCCTTCCGGATTGTAAAAACACCCCCGGTCAATTAGCCGGGGGTGTTTTTTAGTGTTCGCCACCCAGTCATTGCCTGTAAATCCATCACTCCCGTGCCTCCGGTCAGGGTTTCTTTTTTAACTTTACACCTTGTCTTCTCCATGTTAAAGGCACGGAGACTGAAAACGACGGACATTCTTTTATTGCTGAAAAGGTCGCCATGATCGAGATTATCGGGCATTTGATCGATTTCATACTGCATATCGACATTCATTTAACAGACCTGTGCACCAACTATGGAACATGGGTGTATCTGATTTTATTTATTATCATTTTCTGCGAGACCGGCCTGGTGGTGACGCCGCTCCTGCCTGGCGATTCCCTGCTTTTCGCTGCGGGCTCCATGGCTGCCATCGGCGCAATGGACGTCCGGCTGCTGATTCTGCTGATTTCCCTGGCCGCCGTTTTAGGGGATTCGGTCAATTATTCCATTGGCCATTATATCGGCCCAAAGGTCTTTTATACCGAGGGCGGCCGGTTTTTAAACCGGGAATACCTTCTCCGGACCCACGCCTTTTATGAAAAACATGGGGGAAAAACCATCATTATCGCCCGTTTTCTGCCCATTATCCGGACGTTCGCGCCGTTTGTGGCGGGTATCGGCAGCATGACCTATCCACGCTTTATTTTTTTCAATATCACTGGCGGCATACTCTGGGTGCTGGTGTTTATTCTGGCGGGATACTGGTTCGGCTCCATTCCCTTTATCAAAGACAATTTCAGCGTGGTCATCATGGCCCTGGTGCTGATACCCGGCATTCCCGCCCTTGTGGAGATCATACGCATGCAGGTGGCGGGCCGAAAAAAAGAAAAATCCGAAACGATATAAATATAATGATATAAAGGTGAAATATGTCCATCGATAAGCTGTTTAAAATTTTCACGCCCAAAGACAGTACTTTTTTTCCCCTGTTTGAGGAAGATGTTGCGAACCTGCTAAAAATCGCCGAGCTCCTGTGCCAGTTGATGAATTCACAGGATTCTTCCCACTGGATTCCTTTAATCAAACAAATCAAGGAGTTTGAACGATCCGGTGATCATATCACCAACCGGATTTATGACAATCTTGACAAGTCCTTCATCACGCCTTTTGACCGGGAAGACATCCAGTCCCTTGCCACTTCCATTGACGATGTGGCCGACAACATCAACCGGGCCTGCAACCGGATCATGCTTTACAAGCCGAAAATGTTCATGGCCGAATTTGCGCTGCTGGCGGACCTGATTCTGAAAGGCACCCAGCTCATCGAAAACGGCATCAAGGATATCCGGAAATCAGACAGCAACCCGAAATTGACGGAAATCTGCATTCAGATCAGCGAAATCGAAAACAAGGCCGATGATATTTACCACAGCGCCATTTCACGGCTGTTTGAAGAAGAGGCCGATCCCATTGAGCTGATCAAGATCAAGGACATTTTAAAATCCCTGGAGCGGGCCACGGATGACGCCAAGACCGTATCCAACGTATTCAAAACCATCGTCATTAAACGCACATAACTATAAAAAGTTGACATAAATCATGCTGCTGACCGTCGTCATTGTTACCATCGGAATTGCGCTCGTCTTTGATTTTTTAAACGGCATGAACGATGCAGCCAACTCCATTGCCACCATCGTCTCCACAAAAGTGCTGTCCCCCAGGGCCGCCGTGGCCTGGGCCGCGTTTTTCAATTTTGCCGCTGCCGCCATTTTCGGGGTACATGTGGCCACCACCATCGGGAAGGGCATTGTCAATCCGGATATCATCGATCAATATTTTATCCTTTCTGCTCTTATCGGCGCGGTGCTCTGGACCCATTACTGCACCCATTTCGGCTTGCCCATCAGCGTGTCCCACGCCCTTATCGGCGGCATGATCGGACCCGCCATTGTTTCCGGCGGCATGAAATACCTTGTCATGAGCGGCATTCTCAAGGTGGTGACGTTTATCGTGCTATCGCCGGTCATCGGGTTCATCCTGGGCCATATCATCATGGTGATCACCATGCATATTTTTAAGCGAACCTCGCCCCGGCGGGTGGATTCCCTTTTCCGCGTAATGCAGTTAGCTTCTTCGGCTGTCTTCAGCCTGGGCCACGGCAGCAACGACGCCCAGAAAACCATGGGCATCATCGCCGTGCTGCTGTTTAGCACCGGTTATTTAGGAACTGAGTTTTATGTACCTTTATGGGTGATCATCGCCGCTTACAGTGCCATCGCCCTCGGCACCCTGATGGGCGGCTGGAAAGTCATACGGACGTTGGGCGTGGGACTCACGGACTTAAAACCGGTTCATGGTTTCTGCGCGGAAACCGCCGGCGCCATCACCATCATCGGGGCTTCCTTGTTCGGCATTCCCGTCAGCACCACCCACACCGTCACCGGCTCCATCATGGGCGTGGGCGCGACAAAGCGGGTGTCCGCCGTTCGCTGGAACCTGGCGGGCCATATCGTCTGGGCCTGGGTACTCACCATTCCCTGCACCATGGTCGTTTCCGCAATCATCTATTCAATATTAAAATTATTATTTATCTAATGGATAATACACTATTCTTTGCATTATTCATCCTGGCCGTCGTCGGCATTCTTTTTTTTGATCTTGTGTTTGTAGGCCGTGACAAGCATGTGATTTCGCTGAAAGAGTCGGCCCTATGGACCAGCGTATGGGTGGCGCTGGCCGCCGGCTTTTATTTCATCATCATGCATATCGGCGAGCAGATCCACAGCATCGACAGCCTGGCGTCCCTCATTGAATACAAAAACAAATACGCCCCGCATCTTATCGTTACCGACAACCTGGCCGAGTCCCTGGCCATTTACAGAAAAAACATCGCCACGGATTATATCACCGGCTATCTGCTTGAATATATGCTGAGCATTGACAATATTTTTGTCATCATGATGATCCTGAAAAGCTTTTCCGTGGCGCCCAAAAACTATAAACAGGTGCTCTTCTGGGGCATCCTGGGGGCCATTGTATTACGGTGTTTCTTCATTTTCACGGGAAGCGCATTGATTAAAAAATTTGAATGGATACTTCTGATTTTCGGCGGGTTCCTGATTTACGCCGGCGTTAAAATGTTTCTGGACCGGAACAAGAATGAGACCATCGACGTTCGTGATCACTGGCTTGTTCAATTTTTATCCGGGCATTTCCGGATTACCCCCACCTTTGAAAAGCATCATTTTTTTGTCAGAAAACGCCATAAACTTTTCATGACCCCGCTATTTGTCGTGCTTATTTTAATCGAGTTCACGGACCTGATATTCGCCTTTGATTCCATCCCCGCCATCTTTTCCATCACCCGTGATCCGTATATTGTTTTCTTTTCCAATATTTTCGCCATCATCGGCTTGCGCTCCCTGTTCTTTCTGTTGGTTAAAATTATTGAATATTTTCATTATATTAAAATCGGGGTCGCCTTTCTGCTGGGTTTCGTCGGCGTTAAACTGATTTTCCATGAATTTCTGTTTGAGATGGGGTTTAAAAATATCTATTCCCTTTATATCATCCTTGGAACCTTGATGATCAGCATTGTCGCCTCTTTTTTATTCCCGAAAAAAGACAAAATCGATTAACGCCAAATGGATCAAGCATCACCCAATAACGCCTTAACAAAGAGAATCAAAGCGCCATGCCGGAAAAAGCAAAAGTCCTGATCGTTGACGATGAAGCGCATTTCTGCCGTTCGCTTCAGAAAATTTTGACCGCCCGCAATATCGACGTTTACGCGGTAAACCGGGGGGAGGATGCACTTGCAGAAATCGGGAAAAATCCTTACGATGTGGTGCTTCTGGATATCAAAATGCCCGGAATCAGCGGCATTGAAGTCTTAAAACGCATGAAAGAACAGGGGATCAAAGCGGAAGTCATTGTGCTGTCAGGGCATGCTTCCGTCGATACCGCCGTCGAAATCGTCAAATACGGGGCCTACGATTATCTCCTGAAGCCCTGCGACACCGATGAACTGCTGATTAAAATATCAAATGCCTATGAACAGAGGCTTGAAAAAGACAAAATACGATAATTGGAATATCCACCTTAAATACCGTTTAAATCATACCGGCCTTCTAAAAAATGCGAACACAGGAGGTCAACAACCCCCTCGCTGTTCATGAGCATGTCCATCTGACGGGTATATATAAGCAATCTGCCCAGCAAATCCAGCTTTTCCGCCACCACCTGGGATTCCTGTTTGACAAACCGCGCATTGACCCGATCCCCCTGCACTTCCACCAGAAAACCGCTCGCTTCCAGGATATTCTGAATCAGCCGGGCCCGCCGGTTGCGGCGGACATCGTCGGCGGCACCGCCTTTGAATTGAAAATTGATATAATTCTTCATGGCTGTTTGGCCGCAGTAACTGTCCAGAATGCTGTAATGGTATCCCACCCGGGAACTGAAATTTAAGTATTTGTCCGAGACAATGGCGTAACTCCGGTCTCCGAAACGCACCGCCGCCTGGTTGGGCGGAGTCATCATCTGCTGGGACATCACGGAAAGGAACCCTTTCACATTGATGGGCCGAGGTTCAAAGGTTTTCAAGTCCTTATGGAGCATCCCCCCCAGAAGGGCTTTAAACGGCGCGGAAACCACCTGATCCGGGGTGATTTTCGGTTGATGTTCTTCTGCCTCAAGTCCGCCGCCCAGATCAATCACATACAGATCAATGGGCAGGGGGGCCGCCAGCTTTCTTGAAATCCGGCCGTGATCCGTTGTGAAATCGCTGATCTGAAACACCTCGCCATAAGACAGTTCATGGGTCAGGCGCATGATATCGTGAATGGTTTTGCAATTTCCGGCGGTAAATTTTCGGGATTTGGGATTGGTGAGGTAGAGCGGCACAATGTGCCTGGCCAGTTTCTGAAGGGTCTGGTACACGGGCGTATCCTTCATGAATGCGCCCCGTTCCCATCTCATGTCCACAAGCTCGGTGACCTTGCCGGCATATACCCTGCCCGCAAATGCGTCCACCGTCACCAGCGCGCCATTTGGAATTGCGGTGGTGGCGATTTTTGTATTTAGCAAGGTTGGAACTTCAAATTCCCGGGCCACGGACGCCATATGACCCATGATGCTTCCGGCGTTGGCGACGATGGCCTGGGCTTTTTCCATCACAATGACGTATTGGGGGGAAGAATGGGCCGCCACCAGTACGCCGCCCTCCGGAAATGTCAGCAAGTCAGCCTCGGAACGGACAATATGGGCCGGACCGTGCCCCACCCCCGGACAGGCCACGGTACCCGTTTCCACGAGAATTGGATATGCGTCAAACTTCTGAGTGGAAAAAAACTTGGCCCTTTCTCCTTCAATCTTAAGCGGACGGGTTTGAAGAATCATCAGATCATTGTTCTGGTCCAACGCCCATTCAATGTCCTGGGGTATTTGAAAATGTTCTTCCAGTTTAAGGGCGTATCCGGCAAGCATCACCGCCTGTTCTTCCGTTAGGCAGGCGGCATTTTGGAGTTCCTGCGGCACCAAAGATTCCACCAGATACCCTTCCTCGCTGGTTTCAAGACGTTTTTCCTTGGGTGAAACCGTAAATGACAGAAGCGACGGCGGAGACGTTTTCGAAAGCTCATAGGCATCGGGGGTCACCGCGCCGTCCACCACCAGGGCGCCCAGCCCCCAGGTGGCGTTGATGATGATATTGGTCTTAAGCAACTGAAACGGATGTCTTGTGTATATCACACCGCCGGCCCTGGCATTTATGATCTCCAGGCAGGCCACGCTCATGGCCACATCCTCAAAGGGAATACCCATATGCTGCCGGTAGGACATGGCCCTGGGGGAAAACAGACTGGCAATCACTTCCTTGTATTTTTGAATAATGTCTTGTTTCGGCACATTTAAGTAACTCTGATACTGGCCGGCAAAGGACAACTCGCTGTCTTCGCCGATGGCGCTGCTCCGGAGCGCCACCCGGACCGTTCCGTCCGGACTGATCTCCTGGGCGTAGGCTTCCAGTATGGCCTGTTCAAGCGCCTGCGGCACCTTGGCTTCCCGGAACATACGCTGGATAGTGTCGCTGACCCGGATAATGGATTCCGGGTCTTTGGGATTCACGTCCATCTTCTGCTTCCGAATCTCATCTTCAAGATCATTAAACGCGATCAATTCATCAAAAGCAGTGGTCGTAATCGCAAACCCCCGTGGAATCGGCAGATGAACCCGGCTTTTGATCTCCCCGAGATTGGCGTTTTTACCGCCCACAAAATCCACCCGATCCCGGGTGATGCGATCATAGGGCAATACAAAATTCACCCCCCTGGAAACATTTTTCAGTTCCAGCTCCTGGTTTATCTCCAATTGAATGCGGTTCAACGTGTCCATCAGCTCCGGATACTTCCGTCCCGCGAGGTCTTCAAAACTTTTGATCATGCGCACTGAATGAAACACCACCCTTGCCATTTCCGAACGGATATAGGACATGCCGAAAATATACTGGGCCGTCAGTTTCTCTTCCATGCCCGATATGATTTTCAGCAGTTCGGCGTTGGATTCCAGCAGCGCCTTAAAATTGGTGTATTTTTTCCGGAAAATATTCATGACCTCGGCCTGATCGGCCGGTTCCTTCCGGGTTCTTTTCAGCAAGGATTTGATACGTGTCAGCATGCGCACCTCTTGTTAAGTGGATTCAATTAGAATATAACGGGTTGCGGGGCCGCTGCCCTGTTTTTGCAGCACTCCTTTTTTCACCAGATCCTGCAAATCGTAAATAGCGGTTCTGGCGGACACATTTTCACCCACCTGCTGCTGGTATTCATTCCGAGTAATCATCTTCTGGGACAAGAGATACAGATATACCTTCCGCTGGCGGCTATTTAACTGGATGGCAGCGTAAGAAGACGGCAACGTTCCGCTTCCGACCGCCGGATTCGGGGAAAAAGAACGATCCGTTCCATCCGGAAAATGCTGCTTTTCACTTTCCGCGTCTTCCTGTTTTCCGGAGCTTATTCGACCGGGTTTAGTGAGCGGGCAGGCGTCCCCGTCCACCAGGATGTCCTCCGCCTGAATAATATCATTTTCCGCCATAACAGCCGCCCGTGTCATGCAATTGATCAATTCCCTCACATTTCCCGGCCAGGTGTGCCGCTTCATTTTTTCAAGCGCCCCCTTGCTCATCCCCAGTCCTTCCCGGCAAGTGACGTCCCGCAATTGTCTCAGGCAATGATCCACCAGAACCGGAATATTTTCCATGTGCGCCCTAAGCGGCGGAGTGACAATGGTAATCACGTTGATCCGGAAATACAGATCGGATCGGAACCGCCCCTGGTCAATCAGGAGCCGTAAGTCCATATTGGTGGCGCAGATCAGACGTACATCCGCATCAAATTCCTTATCCGACCCCAGCGGCTTGATTTTGCGCATGGCCACGGCGCGAAGCAGGGCCTGCTGCACGTTGGAGGATGCGGTCTGAATCTCATCCAAAAAAAGGCTCCCGCCGTCCGCTTCCAGAAAAGCGCCTTTCCGGTCTGTTCTCGCCTCGGTAAACGCCCCTTTCACATGCCCGAACAAGCTGTCAAGGAGCAGATTTTCAGAAAGTTCCCCGCAATTAATGGAAATCAAGGGGCGATTTCCACGCCGGCTGTGCCGGTGAATCGCTTCGGCCGTGAGTTGTTTGCCAGTTCCAGTTTCGCCGATAATCAGCACATCCGCATCCGCGCCCGCCGCTTTTAAGATATCGGATTTCAGGCATTCGATTCTATCTCCGAAACCAACCATTTCAGGCAATGGATCGAGGGATGCCTCCTGGGCCGACTTCGGAAACTCAGATTCCAGCTCAATTTTTTCCTTAGATTGAACATTTTGAATTTTAAGGTCTTTTTTCTGAATTTCAGCCGTCTGAATATTGACCACATTCATCATATTGTTAATGGCATTCTGAAGCAGATGGGTTTCATACCCGGCATGCCGAATATCGATGGGCTCCAGTTTTCTGTTTTTTTGAATATTATTGACCGCCTCCGCCAGCATAAAGATGGGCTTTGTGATCACATTGGAAAGGATAAAAATGATCAGGGAGACCACGGTTATGGTGATTATGGAAAGAATCAACATCATATCCAGGTGTTTGTATCCTGCGGCAAGGGTAATCCGGGTCCGGTCGATATAGGCGAGGCCGGCAATCACCTTCCCTTGGAACCGAATCGGGGTATAGGACAGATAATAGTTTTTGACATTCGATTGCTCCTGAGCCTCTCCCGCCATTTCTATTAACTCGAATTTCCCGTCCTTGACATCATCAATCATTTTCCAGAATGGCAGGTAGTGAGAAGCCGGCCGGAAAGCGGATGCGAGGCCGGGCTTTCCCAGCGTACCGTTAACATAGTCTCCCCTTGCCAGATCCGTTGTCAACTCCATCTCCTTTTTTTCAGGATCCTCGGATTGAAAAAGCATCCATCCATCCAGATCAAACACATAAGCGAACCGGACTTCAGGTGTCCGGGGGAACGCCCATAAGGGAGACTGGGGGGAATTATATACGGATAAAACATTCCGGAGCATCCTGGCATCCATCGATAAGATAAGAAATCCGGTCTGTTCTCCATTTTCAGAAATATACGGGGTGCCGAAATAGACCACTTTGGAACGGAATTTCTGGTTCGGGTTTGTTGCCTGGGGAAAGGGATATTCAACCTCAATAATGGGGGATATCCAGACCTCGCCGGATTTCAATCGCGCAAGATCTTCCAGATACAACCTTGGATCTGGATTAATGGATGAAATTACAGATGGTTGTATCTGTACAACCTGATTATCCCTGGAAACGAAATACAGGTGTGACGTGTCTTTTTGCGAGATAAACCCTATCTCGCGATAATCCATTTTCCCCAAATTACTAAAATCGACAAAATTTTCGCGCAATTTTTCACTATCTGAAAAATTGCGTGAAATAAACAGCAAATCCTGCATACCTTTTGCGAGAACAGCCTCTATTTCGTGCGCCACTGCTCTTACTTGTATCCGCGAACTTCTTTCCAATGCCTGATTCAAAAAATGCGTGGAAGTCAGATAGGCGATATAGCCTGTTACCATTAAAATAAACATCACCGACGGAATCAGCGCAAACAGAAGCCGGGAGCGCATTGTGAGTCCATTGGGATTATTCGGGGGGATAATCACTTCCCCTTCCGTAAATTTATCGAGAATTGTCATCAGATTGTATATATCCAACTGTTTTAAATAGTTAAAATTTATCTGGCAGTTGATTTTACCGTATCGCGCAAAACTGTCAACAGAATTTATTGGCACGGGCATTGCATTAAATCCATTCAACCGCACAATAAAAATGACAGCAAATAGGACATTGTTGAAGCATTTTGCATAGGGTTGAAAAAATTTAACGTTTAACAAAAGACAAAGGGAGGACGAAATGAAAAAGTTGAAAATGTTGATCCTGGCTGGGGTTATTGCCGGCATCCTGCTGCCCGGCTTTGCGCTTGCGGGCGGGGATAAGGCAACCGAGCTGATTGTGGTGGCGGACACCCGTGTTTTGACAGATACAGGGTATTATACCGCATTCATGAAATACATGGCGAACGCTTATAATACGGATATTCTGGTGTTCGCCATCTGGTGCACGGTGGTGACGGCTCTGTATGGCGCATTTCTTGGATTCTTGATGGACTTTCTATTGTCAAAGACAGGCCTGGATCTGACCAGCCGGAAAATTCTTGAACATTAAACCCACTCGTTTTAACGCGGCTTGATACGACACTATTAAAGGAGGAACGATATATGGAATGGTTAATGATGTATATGCCGATCGCCGGCATCGATATTTTCTGGCCGGGTCTGGTGCTGATCGGCTTCTCGGTAGGGACCATCGGCGGATTTTTCGGGATGGGCGGGGCCTGGATGGTTACCCCTGGCCTGAATATTCTTGGTTTTCCCATGGCGTTCGCCATCGGCACCGACATGGCGCATATTGCCGGTAAATCCATGATTTCCACCTTCCGTCACTCAAAATTCGGAAATGTGGACTATAAACTAGGGTTTATCATGGTCTTGGGCACCATGGTCGGTATCGAAATCGGCGCACAGCTCGTTATGTATCTTGAAAAACTCGGCAGCGTCGAATCCGTGGTCCGGTATGCGTATGTTGTGCTGCTGGCACTCATCGCCACCCTGGTATTTTATGATTATTACAAAGCCACCCAGAATAGAAAGGTCGGCGATGTGGGCGAACATGGAGCGGAAGGGATCACCTGGTATAAAACCTTACAAAAGCTGAATCTCCCGCCCATGGTTCATTTCAAAACATCAGGATTTACATGTTCCATGTGGCTGCCCATGGGTATCAGTTGTTTAACCGGTGTCCTGGCGGGTTTCCTGGGCATTGGCGGTGGGCTGATCCGCATGCCGTCCCTGGTGTACCTCATTGGTTGCCCGACGCATATCGCTGTGGGCACCGACCTGTTTGAAGTGATGATTTCCGGATTATACGGCGCGTTCACCTATTCGTTGAAAGGCAGAATTGAGATTATTGCGGTTCTTGTGATGCTGACCGGCGCTGCCATCGGCGCACAGATCGGCACCATCGCCACCAAATACGCCCAGGGCTACGGCATCCGGATTGCGTTCGGCATCGCGGTTCTCTGCTGCATGCTCTCCATCATTCTCAAACAATTCGGATTCAAGGACATGGCTGCGGTATTAATACTGGGCACGATTGGGATTATCTGCCTCTATATCATTAAGATAATGGCTACGGGGGCGATTGCGGAACTGCGGGAAAAGAAAGCGGGCAATGCGTGATATTCGCCGTAAAAAATATGATACGTAAAGGAGAAAAAAA
>Ga0209467_1000776_pt1 | contig 36341 bp, 36 predicted proteins | sample Higcelwee11metaG_FD_187175 | JGI IMG/M metagenome (GOLD analysis project Ga0209467, IMG submission 187175) | Freshwater pond sediment microbial communities from the University of Edinburgh, under environmental carbon perturbations - High... | ecosystem: Environmental > Aquatic > Freshwater >... | reverse complement strand
GGGCTTAATGCCACCTTGAAACCTGTTGCCCACCACAAGCTGCGCGCCTTCACGCAACCTCTGAAGAATGGGCATCAAGGCTTTGAAATTATAGCTATCATCCGAATCCCCCATAATCACAAAATACCCACGCGCCGCCGCAATTCCTCCGGCCAGCGCCGCGCCATAGCCTTTTTCCGCGACCACAAGAACCCGCACGCCAAGATCTTGCGCCAAAATGACGGAATTATCCGAGCTGCCATTATCGGCCACAATGATCTCGCCATCAATTTTGTGTTCGGCCAAGAAGCTCTGCGCCTTTTGAATGCAAAGCGGCAACGTCCGCGCCTCATTCAGGCACGGCATCACAATGGACAGCTCAAGAGGCGAATCGATAACCATAAATTTATGTTAACGGAAATCCCTTTGACCTGCGAGGTGGAGTTAACGGTCGCTCGAGGCATCTCTTCCCTTTAATTTTACAAAAAGACCCGTTATATGAGTTTGACCAAAGCGGACGGGTGGTTGAGTGCCCGCGAGCGAAAGCGAGCAAAAGAAAAGAGCAAGGCTCCGGTCTTGACAGCTCCGCGTAGCGGAGATGCCGCGAGGATGGCGAAGCCACCGCAGCGAAAACCGGCGGAATTGCGAAGCAATTCAAAAAGGCTGCTTGCGGCCTTTTGTTTAGTCCAGACTCACGCTATATGAGTTTGATCAAAGCGGACGGGTGGTTGAGTGGTTTAAGGCTCCGGTCTTGAAAACCGGCGTGGGGGCAACCCCACCGTGGGTTCGAATCCCACCCCGTCCGCCATTATCTAAATAAGATCAATAAGTTACATAAAGAATGTATAAACTGCCCATCAAAAAACCCATCAATAAAATCTGAAAAATTGCCCTTTATAGAGCCTGTGTACAGGTTTCTTTCTCTCCTTTTGATCTAACGTCGATAGCGCACGCCGACATAACCACAAAACGGAAGTGACAAAGGGAAATGATCGCGGTAGCGTAACGAGCATTCCTTCCCCATGCCTCGGTGTCCCATGAAAAAACTCCCCCTTCTTCTTGTATGCCTTTTCCTTCTTTCGGCTTGTGCTCATCGTAGCCAAAATAATTACAGTCACACGGAAGTAGGGCAATCCTCAGCTGTCTCTTTTGGTACAATTATTGGTGTTCGAGAAATTGATATAACGGGAGAAAATACAGGGCTTGGGGCTATTGGTGGGGCGGCGGCGGGCGCAGGTATTGGCTCTCAAATTGGAAAAGGAAGCGGCAACGTGGCTGCTGTTGCGGGAATAGCGGTGGCCGGAGCTGTGGCTGGTGCGCTTATCGAACAAGCCGCTTCGGACAGAAAAGGCGTCGAGTATACAGTTACGCTTCAAAGCGGCATGACCCTTACCGTCATTCAGGAAGCTCCTTCAGATGAGCGGATTTTATCCATCGGCGAGCGCGTTATAGTTCAAAACACAGGCGGTTTTCAGCGCGTTCTTTCCGCCGAAACACTGCCAACCGAAGTTAAAAGGCCCAAGGGGGTCACGGTCGTCGATTAAAACATAAAGGGGCTTTGACATGAAGCTATGCCGCACGGCCCTTCTTACCCTCATTTCGTTTCTTTTAGTTGGGTGTGCAGCCCCTAGATTTGTTGACGTACCCCCCGTGTTACAGCTGGAACAATTGAGTTATGCGCCGCAGATAAAAGGAAATTACGCCGTATTTATTCAAACCGGCGGCTGGCAGATTCGAACAAAGGAATCCAAGAAACTTGGTTTAGTGTCATCTCTGTGGGGAACAATCCTTGCAGATAAAGGGTATTTTGAAACCATGAAAAACGGATTGTCCGCGACCCTTCAAAGGGCTTCGTTTGTTGAAAATGAGCTTTCCCCAGAAGAGATAAAAAGAGCCGACTATGATGCCCAAATTATTTTATATCAGGGAAACTCAAGTGCGGAATATGGCTTCCAGTTTTTCCCTTCTTTTTATAGCAGTGGGCAAGGCGTTAGCTATATGACCGTAACGATTAATGTCGCAATAATTAATAAAGACGGAAATCTAGTGTCTCAATCTACGATCACCGGTGAAGGATATTCGCCGAGAGAGTCTGTTTCCAGAGAAGATTGGGAGCCGCCGTTTAGAAATATCATGATCGTCGGCGCACAGAACGCACTATCCGACGTAACCTTAAAAACAATATCCTATCTTCAAAATACGCTGTCCGTTACGCATCAACCAAATCCCACAAAAAACCCCAAGAAAACAACCGATCCGAAAGGGAACATAAAATGACTTCAGCCAGAATTTTATGCGTCTTTGCCGTTCTCTTTCTTGCTGCTTGCACCGGATACGTCGAAGTTCCGCCCGTTACGATTTCCCCTCAAGCGAATGTTGCCCCCATGAAGGGAAAATATGTCGGGATGATCCAAACGGGGGGATGGAGCCTTGAGACAAAAAGTTCTGGCTATGTCTGTAGCGGGTGGAGCTTCATGACAGACCTGAACAAATCCTATGCCGAAGCTATGAAAACAGCTATCACGCAATCCGTCGAAGCCGTCGATTTCATTGAGGAAACACTTTCTCCTGCGGTTATGAAGGAAAAAGGATACGCCGCGCAGATTGTCGTTTATCAAGGAAACGCCTCGTCTTCCTTTGGGGCAATTCCTGGTTTTTTTACGGCTACAGGTCAGGGTAGCATCGGATTAAATGCTAACATCGCAGTCACCGACAACGTGGGGCTTGTCAATCAATATGCCGTTTCCAGCAACGGCGCGGGTACTTATGACGGGGTGGTCGGTTGCGAGAGCATAGGAAATGCCATCTCAACCGCTGGACAGGAAGCAATTAAAAATCTCGCGCAAAATTCAGTTATGTTTATTCGAGATGGGCTGCGAGATCAGGAATCGCTAAAACGAGCAGACAAAAAATAAGAACATAAAACCAAAGCCCCGCTTCGGAATATGAAGCGGGGCTTTGGCCGAACGCGCCAGACGCGGCGCGTATCCCCAGACGCGGGGAGCGGAACCGGCAACGGCCCAAGGAGGGGAGCCGCCGGAAGGGCGTTAAAACGCATCAAAGGGATTCGGCGCCCAAGATTTTGAACCGGAATCACGGCATGCGGTGGCAGTTCGTTGTCGGTCATATCTGCTTTGTGGTGGCATGCGGAGTGTCCGCGCTAGTGAAGCCGCCCGTCGGCTTTCGGTATCACGCAGCGCGAGAAGCGTCCGAAGTTCGCCGGTTTCTTTTGTAGCTCGGATGCGTCCGGCTAACATTGCGCAAGTATGGGCGGCGCGGCAATGCTCGGCCAAAAGTGAAAAATCGGCTTCTTTGAAAAAATCCGAGGGAAAAGACGAGACGCAACGCGCCCAAATAAGCTGCTCGGCTCCGTCAAGTTCTGCCGGTGAAGGTGGGAAGCCTTCAGGGACTATGGTTTCAGGCAGTTTGTTTGTTTTTCGGGTCATTTGAATTAAATCCTTTTTTCAGAAAAAAGCGTGCAGCCGTGCACAGAAGGCTGGGGGCGCGTTCTACGCGATCATGGTTCGACTTTCGGGCATACCCCCCGCCCCGTTTGCAGACCTATAAAAATCCCGCGCTTCGAGTTCGGCTAGACGACTTTCGAGAGCCTCGATCCTTGCTTTCTGGTCGTTCAACGCGGATTGCGACGCGGGGCGGGGGACTGTCGATCTCATTTCTTTGCACCCTTTCGTTGCGTGTTTTCGAGCGCGTTCAAGCGTTTCTCAAAAGCAAGCGACGCTTCGAGCGCGGACATGCGCGCTTCAAGCTTCTCAAAGCGCGCGACGGCCTGATCGGCAAGGGCGCGCATTTGCTTTGTCGCGAAGCGGGTGATTTCATCGATATCTGCTTGTGTCAGCGGCATGGCGGAATCATCCTTAAAATTGATCGAACAAGATCAGCCGCCGCCTTCGAATCAAAATCACGGGTTTGAAGTGTCATCGGATTTCGATAGCAAACTTCAGCCGTCGCGCCGCTGGTCATTGACGCGACGACCGAAACCCCGTTGCCATCTTCAGCAAGGCGACAGGTAATGTTTTCAAGTGGCGATTGCGCCGCAAGAACCTTTTCAGCCAAAAGACGCATCGCCTCGATTAACGGAAGGGCCACAGGCTCCGGCGCGGGCGGCTTTGCCTTGCGAAAAAAGTGTTTTGCTTTGATAATTATGCGTTGCATCACGCACCGATCCCTTCAATTTTAGCGACCGCGTTTTCACGACAAAGATCAAGACCAAAAGGCAGAACCGCTTTGAGAGCAACGCTGTCTGTCTGGAACATCGAAACCAACTGCGCCCCATCCCCTGAAGGGCTGTCTGACATTTGAAGAGACGCGTGTCCGCTGGCCGTAAGAGAGAATCCACCAAGATCAGCCGCGAAAGCGCTGCAATCGATTAAGTAGAGAGAACCGGCTTCGGCTTGATCGCACGCCATGATCGGCGTGCAGAGAAGCTCGCCACCAGAAGGTCCGACTCCGGGATAAGCAAGGCCCCCTGTGGGCAGCGTGACCGTCGCAATGTGTTTCGTGACATCGGGAGAAGCGATAAAGAGCAATCCGTGATTGCCTACAACGGCGTCGAGAAGATTTTTAAGATCGACCCGCAAATCGGCCACCGCGCTGCCGGATGAAGTGAAAACACTGCCAGAGTCAAGGTTCGCGTCGGCCTCGTCGAGCAAGGCTTTGTTGAGTGCACCCGCCGCCGCGGCGCGCATTTCGTTTCCAACAAACGTAATGCCTGCGCTACTAACGCCTTTAACAAGTTCCTTTGTAGCCGAGACAAGAATCTGCGCCTTCTTAGGAGTGAGCTTTGTCGGGGCAAATGAACCAGCGGAAACTGGAACCGGTGTGCCGTCTTCGTATGAGCCGCCAACAAGAGCAAGCGTCGAAGCGGCAATCGGCGTGTTAATAGGAACGCGCATAAAAAGTTCGTTTTCCCAGCCAAACATGAAAGGCGATGACGTGCGGGCGGGCGCCATAAACTCGCGAGTCTCGGCTCGAACAAGCGGGCTAGCATCGGTTAGTGATTTTTCGAGAAGGCTCAAGGCACGCGGACGTGAAAAGTTTTTCGTAATCAGTTCTTGGGCTTTAGCGGGGTATCCATCCGCATCGCAGAGAGCGGTGGCGGAAATCGCGAAATTAGAATGCATTTGTTAAATCCTTTTCAAAACGGAAAGCTTAAAACCAAAAACATTTTACCAAAAAATACTGCGCCTGAAAAATCATTGACCGACGTTGGCCGACGTTAATCGACGAAATAACCGTCTTCACGCGTCCGCTCTAGCCATTCTGCCAAATCAGCGAGCTTGTACGAGAACCGACTCCGACCATCACCGACGCCGTGGCGATAGCTGCGCGGGCCGGTTTGATCGAGCCGCTTTTCCTTGAGGCTTGTAGGCTGAAGACCAAGGAGGGTTGCGGCGTCTTTCTCACGGACTCGGTCGTCGGGCGTTAATCTCATACCGCTTTTCACGGCGTGTGCGCGAAAGCAAACGGCTGTTTCCTGAATCCGCGAAGTGGAAAGATTTTCGGATTCGCCGGTGTTGTTTGTGTACGAGAAAACAGTCATTTTATACCAATCTTAAAAATGAGAACCGAACGAACACCGCCCCTCTATAGAGGGGGCGGCGATTGTTCGCTTTTGATTTCCGTTGCGTGTTCGGTTTGTTCGCTTGTTCGCTATTCTGCATATCTATTTGATTTAGTGACATTATTGTCCCCTGACTATTGTTCGGAAAATTGTTCGGTTTTGTTCGTTTTCTTGTTCGTTTCTTTGTTCGCACGAACAAGGAAATTCCTGCGTTCGTAAAGGACTTTTTCATCGATCATTTCACGACATAGGCGACGTGCAAGAGCGCTGCGGCTGTCGGGCTTGTCGGTGTTAAAAGGAAACTTTTCAGAAAGCGCTGAGCGAAATCTTTTTGCAACGGCTTGTCCTTCAATGGCTATTTCGTCAAAAATTTGCAAAGCGCATTCATATTTAGAACCGGCGTCTAGTTCAAATATATCGGCATCAGGTGAAATCCAATCAACAACCGCTGATTTATATTTTTGAGTGAGAAATACATCGCGCAACTCGAAAGTCCATTCACCTTCGTCGGGGCCGTCTTTTTGTTTGGCTATGTTAAAGCGTCGCCGATTTCCGTCGCGCACAACGCAGAACGCCGCGTCCAATGCCGCAAACATGCCTGACCAGCCACGTAGACCGCGTGCCGCGTCCTTTCCAACGTGAGCAACAAGCACAACGAGAGCACCGGTGGCTGCATGTATCTGTTTGCAAGCACGCAACGCTTTCGACATATCAGCAGCAGCATTCTCGTTACCACCGCTTGTGACTTGGGCTAGGGTATCAACGAAGATCACAGACGCCTTGCCTCCATTTCGGATCACTGTCTTGACAACCTTTAGAGCATCATCGCTATCTAAAAAGTTAGGTGCGGCGGGGATAATCTGAAATGGTATGTCTTCAAGCCTGACTGTGCGGTCTATCTCGTAGGCTTCAAGCCGGTTTCTGCACCCTCCAGCGCCTTCCGCCGCGAGATAGACGACGCGACCTTGTATAACCTCTCTACCAAGCCACGGAACGCCGCGAGCGATGCTTAAAGCCATGTCAATCGCAAGAAAGCTTTTACCTCCGGTGGAGGCACCGTATATCGCGGCGATCTCTCCTTCCGGCAACAGGTCTTCGATAATCCATCTTGGTCTAGGACGTTTCAGATATTCCGAAGCGGAAAAGATCGGGAACAGTTCTTCTTTCTTTTCTGTTTGCGGTTCGTGTTCTGGAGTCGTTGGATCAAAATCGCTGATCTCAAAATCATTGTCATGAAAACCCAACGCGCTGAGATAGGCTTCATTGGTTCGTTCCCGACAATGTTCGTGCTGGCAGACAAAATGCCCTTCCAATTCGCCATTTGTTCCGGCGGGGAGATATGAGGTTTCACTGATACCAGAGGACCCGGTATGGGAGTCCTTAAAAGGGCATTCGATGAAGATTTTATCGTCGGAACCGTAACCGAGAAAACAGTCATGGTTTTCAAGAAATGGGACAACGGGATCGTTGATACCGAGATTGTTACCACGATCAATAATCTTCGCGGCATCAGCTTGCGGGATGGTGATTCCGACAACATCGGTTATCCCTTCAACGAAACCGGAGCGCAGCGGTACCGGATCAATTACGCCAGCCTCAAAAAGCGGTTTGCTTGTATAATGGATTTGAACCTCGTTAAAGACCGAGGCATCAAGCCCAAGATCATTGGCCTTCGCCCATTGTTTGAGCTGCGCTGAAGTTGCCGGGGTTTCGAGCCAGAACCAGACATGCGCCTTGAGAAGCCCCTGCTTGGTCGGATGGCCCGCTGAAGAGGAAAGCTGCCAGTGATATGAGGCAAGATGGAATTCAACGGGCAGCTTGTGTCGGATAAACTCTTCGACGGCCGCTTCGGGGTTACTGATTGAATCGGCTTCGGGGCGGTAGTTGTCAATTTCGATAAGGATGAAGTGGAGCGGCTGGTCGCGGAATACATCTTTTGTTCGTCTAACCAATCCATCCTTTGGGTAGCCGTCTGGATCGGCCTTCGTTGCGGCTTCATCGCCCGCGAATAGGCCCCTGATGGGGAAGGCCTTGGGATTGGTTTCTAGCTCCGTGAGTAAGCCCGAGAGTTCGTGAATATCGTTCACGGCGACTTCTCGACGGGAGAATCGTTTCGGTTGATCGTAGGCTTTAATGGAACCGTCGCACTGCCACGTCTTCGCGAGGTTTAAAACGCTATGAGAAAGAATTGTGATTTGATCGCCGTTGCTTTGACCAGAAAACGCGCCTGCGCTTGCGTTCTGTTGATCCTGCGGCGTCTCGCAGGAGGCCATAACCTTAGCGAGTTTTCGGTGTGTTTTGGGATTCAGCCTGTGCCGCCCAATCATCAACCGCCGAGGCGGGCCAGCGTGTGCAACCACGCGAAAACTTCACAGGTTGAGGAAAATGTCCCGCCTTGAGCCAACGCCAAAGCGTCGGGCGTGAAACGCCTAGACGCTCGGAAAGTTGTCTTACGCTTAAAAAGCTTGCATCCATTCTTTTGACTCCATCAGAAAAATTGCTTCGATGAAGTCAATTGTACCAAGACGCACTTGACTGCCTCTAGTAACCAACTCTTTTTTTTGGTTGTCTTTTCACGACGCGGGCGTTTTGCAGCATATCTTCTGCCGTTTTAACAGCGGGTTTGTTCATCAAAATCTTTTTGATTGTCTCTTCGGAAACATCAAATAGTTCAGCAAGTTTTTTGTAGGCCTTACTTTTGTTGTCTCCCGATTTTCGTAGAGCCGCATACATCATAATCACGTCTCCATGATTGATTGTCCGCGCCTGCCCTGGTGATCTTGGCTCCTCGTTCGGTACTTTTTGCGCCGCATATAAAAGAACATTTGCAATAAAAAAGCGTTCCGCCCCACTTAACAACTCATTCGTTTTAATTTTCTCAGCAAGTCGTTTCATTTCTTTTTTCTGGCTTGCCGAAATCGCAGCAAAATCATCCTTTGATTGATCAAATTTAATCGATTTGCGTAAATTCATTCTTCACCCCCAGAAAAGAAAAAGGCAGACCATTCGTTCATCATTTCTCGCCGCTTGTCAAAAAAGCTTGTTCTCAAATATGCGGCTTCAACTTTGTTCCCGTTACTGTGTGCCAGTGCTGCCTCGGCAACCTCACGAGGATAATTGGTAGCTTCACCAGCCCAATCGCGGAAGGTGCTGCGGAAGCCGTGAGCGACACAACCGGCTTCCATTCGGCGAAGCAAGGCCGTTAGAGCCATATCGCTAAGTTGCCCTCCACGGGCGGCTGGAAATATGAATTTGTTTCCCTCAAAACGTGGGAGGGCTTTAAGGATTTTTAGCGTGGCCTCCGAAAGAGGGACGCGGTGTTCCCGACCAGCCTTCATTCTTCCCGCTGAAATCGTCCAAATCTTTTCTTTAAGATCTATTTCTTCCCATGTCGCACCTCTGACTTCACCACTTCTGGCGGCGGTCAGAATTAAAAATTCCAACGCTTTTGCGGCCATTCCTTCGCGTTTTTGTAGCTTTGCGACAAACGCCGGAAGATCCGCCCACGCTAGGGCTCGATGGTGAACCGCCCTCGCGATTTTACCGGGGGCGGGCAAAACTTTATCGAGACAGCCGCGCCATCTCGCCGGATTGTCGCCACTTCGTAATCCGCGCACCGAACACCAATCCAAAACAGCTTCAATCCGACCGCGAACACGGGTCATTGTCTCGGTTTTTGTTTGCCAATGCGGTTCTAGAATCCGAAGGATGTGAGCAAGCTCGATACTCTTGGGCTCAAGTTTTCCGATTACTGGGAAACAAAAGTTTTCCAGCGTTGCTTGCCACTGCGCAGCGTGTTTTGCATTTTTCCATTCCGTTTGTTTTGCCAATACGTATTTTTCCGCTGCTTGCCGGAAGGTCATAGCCTTTCTTCGTTCGGCTTCTGCCGCGCTCACTTGTTCCCTTTTTGCCGCTATCGGATCGACACCCACCTTTATTTGCCGTCTCAATTCTCGCGCCTTGTCACGCGCCGCCGCAAGCTCAACTTCTTCAAAACCGCCCAGCCCGATGTCGCGCCGTTTGCCGGCTACGCTTGCCCGAAGAATCCAGCTTTTCGCGCCGCTTTCACCCACTTGAAGATAAAGACCGGCAACGCCGCCAACGGCGTGAAGTCCTTGTTTCTTAATCTTTTTAGCGGCTAGGATAGTAAGCTCTCTTGCGATTCTAGGCATTTTCTCCGCCATGCTTTTCTGGATGAGGCATTTATGTTAGGTTATCATGCAACAAATGACTGGTTAGAAGGCACTTCTGCAAATTTCAATTTTCCTCCGCCATATTCAGCTACCCATCATCCTACCCAACATAAAGAGCGCGATTTATTGAGTTTTCTTGAAACGGCTTGAGACTAGAAATAGCACGATAACCGTTAATTCTCAATCAATTATGGGGTTTGTTGAGATTGCCTGATACTACTGATAAGCGGACACCCCGTCCGCCATTGACCGAAAAAATTTTCTGAAAAATCACGCGTCTCTGGTACGGTTACGAAATTGATGTTTCGTGATATTTTTCAATGCGTTCCGAGACAGAGAACAATTCTCCCCCGCAATTTCCAAACGAACATTTCGGAACAATTCTTGAACAGAGATCGCAGATTCTCAACCGTAACCGGACTAAACGAGAGAAGTACGGTTGTTGGTTCGTCAATGAGTTAGCAGATTTGTTCTCTACGAGTGTCATCCGCTGGAGGAATGAGAGAAACTCTTTAGTTAAAAGTTTTAGAGAACTCCTGCGTATTTTTTATCAACTTTTTTCACCATACAGCTATACACAACCACATATCTTTCTTTAATAACAACATGTTGACATCTAAACAGAAAGGTAATGTGTGTATGATATTGTATTGACGTGTGTGGAGTAGAATTATATTCTGCACATAGCAAATCGCTAATCGCCGAACTGGGTCTAACCACCTAGGCGGCATGTCCTAAGCCCCCGTTAGGGGGCTTAGTTGTTTCTGGAGGTCGCATGCAGGTCTGCTACGTAGACGAAGCAGGATGTACAGGAGCTCTTCCTTCAAGTACCGCTGAGATACAACCCGTTTTTTCTGTAGCTGGTGTGATAGTAGACGTTGAACACATCCCAAACATCACGGAATCCTTTCTGTGTTTGAAACAGAAGTTTTTTCCCAAGCAATTTCCCACAAAATTTCTAAGTGGTGTCTTGGTTGAAATCAAAGGATCAGATCTACGCAAGCAGATAGCTGGTTATAGCAGAAACGAACGGCGTCATGCTTTTGGCTTTCTAGACGGCGTAAAAAATATAATCCAAGAGAACAATATAAAGATAATCGGAAGAACTTGGATAAAAGGGATTGGTCAACCTATAGATGGAATATCAATCTATACGTACTCCATCCAGTCTATATGCAAAACCTTGCAACAATATCTCTCTGAAAATAATGATATAGGGACAGTTCTCCTTGATAGCCGGATGCCATGGCAGAACAGTCGTGTGGCTCACTCCATTTTCACACAAAAATTTCAAGCAGCTGGGGACAGCTATAAAAGACTAATAGACCTTCCATCATTTGGGCACAGTCAAAATCATGCTGGACTGCAAATAGCAGATCTAGTTGCGTCAGCCTTTATTTTTCCTATCGCCATCAATTCTTATTGCGCCGGTCACGTTGCAAATGTGCACGTCAAAAGTAACTATTGTAAAATAAAAGAAAGATATGCTCCCTTTTTAAAGGGTCAGCAATTTCGGTATGAAGACACAAATTCAAAACGCACAGGCGGAATCATCGTATCAGATGGATTGTCTCATAAATCCGGTCGTTTTCTTTTTGAAGAAGAAATAGTCGAAGCTGTACAAAAAATCCATGCTCAAGCATGATAACCGCTTCAATAAATACACAATAATCAATTTTGCTCGAGATCACCCCAATCTCTCATCAAAAACAACGCAAACGAAGAGAATGTTCGCCACCAAGCCTCATCCCCTCCGCCATTTATCAAGAAAAACGGTAGCTCTCTCACACCCGTACGCTACGTCTTACCCAAAGTCCGCGCCAATTATCTAAACGCCTAAAGCTTGCGTAAGCGCGCGTTTTTCATAGGAAGAGAAAAGCGCCGGTCTGACAACGTGCATCTCTTTTTCAATAACGCTAAACATTCTGGCTATCCGTTTATCTTTCTCAGCCCGGCCCCAACCGGTTATGGCGATCGAGAGACGCGCGGCCCAATGATTACCAGCTAGATTTTTGTTCTCGCCCATAATATCAAACCCATGCCGCGAAGCCGACACCCAAACGCTATGGGTTTCGCCAAAGATTGGAATCTTTCTATAGGCAGGCTGAAACAGAATGCTGACGATGTCTGAAAGTTGGGGAGCCTCCGTAGCAAACTGTCCAAAAGACTCATAAACCTGCCTGCCACGCGAAACAGAGATGGTTTCAAATCTGTTGTCCCCTTCCCTGAACCCAGCCGCGTGAAACAGACAGAACGATTTCGTCAGTTTTTTGTCGAGCTGAAGAACAAAGGGAACAATCGCAACAGCAGGCTCAAGCGAATAATACTTGTCTTCCAACATTGAAGGGCTCTCCGCAATCGTACCAAGGTTAAGCGGGAAAAACCTAAAACGATTGATCCGCACTGGCAACAAGGAATGTTGCACTGCAACATCTTTTTATCACACAAAAGATCGAATCTCGCTTAGGATGCCCCGTAACGTGTTAACGATGTGAGATTTCCAGCAATGTTCGACTTCGCCTTTCTCTCCGACCTTTTTATGACCAAACCCATCTGGATGTGGCTGAGCTTTGCCGCCGTTGTGTTGGCGCTCTTGGTTTTTGACCTCGGGATCAAGAACCGGAAAGACCATGAGATCGAAGTTAAGGAAAGTCTCGTCTTTTCAGCGCTTTACATCAGTGTTGGCCTTTTGTTCGGCGTTTGGGTCTTTTATGAATTAGGGCAAGCAAAAGCGCTGGAATATTGGACGGGGTTTGTCGTCGAAAAAACGCTCTCGATCGACAATGTCTTTGTCATCGCGATGCTGTTTTCCTTCTTCCATATTCCCCGTCTCTACCAACATCGCGTCCTGTTTTGGGGCATTTTGGGCGCTTTGATCCTACGCGGCCTGATGATCGGCCTCGGCGCGGCTTTGGTGAGTGAGTTCGAATGGATCCTTTATATCTTTGCGCTGTTCTTGATCTTCACGGGCGTGAAAATGTTGTTCGCCAAGGAGGAAAAGAAAGACCTTGCGCATAATCCGCTCCTCACCTTCATGCAAACGCATTTTCGCGTGACGCCGGAACTGCACGGCCATGATTTCTTTGTCCGTCAGCCAGCCCGTTCGCATGGGCGCAAAGTGCTTTGGCTGACCCCGCTCTTTTTAGCGTTAGTTATGATCGAGTTCGCGGATGTGATTTTTGCTGTAGATAGCGTTCCGGCCATTTTCATCATCACGAAAGACCCCTTTATCGTCTATACAAGCAACATTTTCGCGATTTTGGGACTTCGGGCGCTGTATTTCGTTCTAGCGGCGATCATTAAGCGCTTTGCCTATCTGAAATATGCGCTTTCCGTCGTTTTAATCTTTATCGGCAGCAAAACCTTTATCGCCGATTTCATGGGCTGGGAGAAATTCCCTGTCGGCTGGTCGCTCGGCATTACCTTTGCCATTTTGGGCAGCGGCATTTTCTATTCGATGTGGAAAACGTCGAAGGCGAACGGCTAGCCAAAAGAAACCAAACGGGATGCCCGCTTACGCGAGCATGACGGTGCGTAGGGCTGGATGCCCCCCCCACCCCAAAACCGCGTCATCGCGAGGCGCTCTGCGCCGTGGAGATCAAGAGTCATTTGAATAAGCGTTGGTTCTGATGGCCCTAGATTGCCGCGCGCACAAGCGTGCGCTCGCAATGACGGGGTGTGTGGTGGGGACGCTAGGTTTTAACCCAGTTGCCCACATAAAGCGATCACCGTGCGGACGCCTTGGAGATCGGTTCGTTTGAGCCCGGTTTCATCAGCTTCGGCCTGCCGGCAAGACATGTGCAGAATTGGAGCACCCGTTTGCCCGCCCAAAGCGGCCAAATTATGCGCACGCACGCCGCCCCCGGCCACGATGGTTAAACGAGATCCAGCCCGTTCTACAAGATGGGCGATGACGTTCACATGCTCCGCCGCTTTGCCGGGCCGTCCAGACGTTAAAACCCGCGTGAACCCAAGTGCGATGAGTTGCTCAAGCGCCTCATCTTGATCAGGAATGCGGTCAAAGGCACGATGGCACGTTTTATCCATCCCGCCCGCTGCCTTACATAGGCTGCGCATCACCGGCAGATTAAGGCCATTTTCTGCATTCAAAGCACCAAAAACAACCCCATGGGCCCCCGCTTGTGCGGCATCCATGACCCCCTGCTTCAGAGCAAGGACATCCGCCGCTTCAGGATAAAAGCCATCCGGTTTGTTCAAAATAAGGATATGAACGCGCGTTTGAGGACGCGTTTCGGCAACGATACGACAAGTCTCCGCCATTAGGGCCGCGCAGGGGGTCAATCCACCCTGATCAAGGTTTGCGCACAACTCGATGCTATCAGCGCCCTCTTGCGCCGCGATCCTCGCGCCTTCGGAATCCTCGACAACAAGCTCAATATGGGGTTTCATCGGCGATTGCTCCTTTTCATGCCTTTGAGCCATAGCGTATTATTGGTGGCCAGAAAAGCCCCCGCTCCCTAGCCGTTCCAATTGACACGCCATGCCGGGTTGGATACCGTCCACTTAGCTCGAATCGTACCTTTTTCAGGTTGGCTTTCCCATGAACTTTCTTGCCCTTATTGGCCGTACGCAAATCCGCTTTTTACGCGCAGCTGGACGTCTGGCTTGGTTTACAGGGCAGGCCATCAGCCATTGCTTTCGCCCGCCTTTTTATTGGAGCCAAATCGGTCGTCAAGTTATCGACATTGGCTACTATTCGTTGCCGGTCGTTGGACTAACAGCGCTTTTCACAGGTATGGTTTTGGCGTTGCAAAGTCATTCGGGTTTCGCACGCTTTGAAGCGGAAAGCGCTATTCCGACCGTCGTTGTCTTGTCGATCACACGCGAACTCGGCCCCGTGATGGCAGGTTTGATGGTCGCCGGGCGCATCGGCGCGGCGATTGCCGCTGAGCTCGGCACCATGCGGGTAACCGAACAAATTGACGCGCTCACCACCCTTTCCACCAATCCCATCAAATACCTCATCGTGCCGCGCCTTTTGGCTGGCACGATCATGATGCCGATTTTGGTGCTCATCTCGGACATCGTCGGCGTATTCGGCGGCTTTTTGGTCAGCGTTTATCGTCTGCACTTCAATGCTTCAAACTATATCGCGCAGACGTGGCTCTATCTGGAATGGCGCGATGTGACTTCCGGTTTGTGGAAGGCGGCGGCGTTTGGGCTCATCATCGTTTTGATGGGCAGCTATAATGGGTTCAACTCTAAAGGCGGGGCGCAAGGCGTCGGCGCGGCAACGACGAATGCCGTTGTGTCGGCTTCCATCCTGATCCTTATTTCCAACTATGTGCTGACGGGGATTCTCTTTGCCTCCTGATAACGCTCACCCAACGCCCAAAATTGAACTGAAAGGCGTAGCCAAATCTTTTGGCTCCAAGCATGTTCTGTGCGGTCTTGATTTGACCATTGCGCCACGAGAATCCGTTGTCATCATCGGCGGTTCTGGCACGGGTAAATCGGTTTTGCTCAAATCGATCTTGAGCATCTTAAGGCCCGAATCCGGCTCGATCCTCGTCGATGGGCAGGAAACCATTGGTCTGCGCAGCCGGGACCGGGATAAACATCTCGCCAAATTCGGCATGCTGTTCCAAGGCTCGGCTTTGTTTGACTCCTTGCCCGTGTGGCAAAACGTCGCCTTTAAGTTGTTACGCGCCGAACATATGCCCAAAAAGCAGGCTAAAGACCGGGCCATTGCAACGCTAGCTTCCGTCGGCCTTGGCGCCGATGTGGCCGAACTGACCCCGTCTGAGCTTTCCGGCGGCATGCAAAAACGTGTGGCCTTGGCCCGCGCCATTGTAGCTGATCCTGAAATCATCTTTTTTGACGAGCCAACGACGGGGCTAGATCCCATTATGGCGGACGTTATTAACGAATTGATCGTGAAATGCGTGCGTAAACGCGGGATTACGGCACTGTCCATCACGCATGACATGGCTTCTGCCCGCAAAATTGCCGATCGGATCGCCATGCTTTACGAAGGCAAGATCATCTGGCAAGGCAGCACATCTGAAATCGACCATTCGGGAAACCCCTATGTCGATCAATTCATCAATGGTCGTGCCGAAGGCCCGATCCAGATGCAAGTCAGGCATATGTAAGTCAGTCCACCTTATTTTACGCATAAACGTGACATGGGGCCGCGAATCGGCCAGAATCCTGTGGTCGCGTTTGTCTTAGGTGTTTGATTCTTATGTCCCCTCGTCCGCTTGTTCGCTCATCTTCCCGCCAGAGCCGCAACAGCTCTTCACGCTGGCTGCCGGATCCTTTGCGCGTGGCCATGTTGCGCTTACTCACGCGGTTAAAGGGCTGCGCGTTGATCGGTTTTGCGGTGCTGCTTGCGCTTCAACTTATCAGCTATACACCGGTCGATAATTCAATGAACGCCGCGTCAACATCCGACGTGACCAACTTGCTGGGGCCGTGGGGCGCTTATGGCGCGGATCTTTTTTGGCAATATCTTGGCGTCACAAGTATTTTGCTGCCTATTATTTTATGTGCCTGGGGTTGGCGCATTGCGGCTGAGCGCGGGCTTGATCTCTTTTGGGGACGAACACTCGCCGCCATTCTCTCGATGCTCAGCGCTGGCATTGCTATTACAGCGCTCGATCCGACAGGCGCTTTAGGGCAGACGCGTTTTTGGGGCGGCGCTTTTGCCGATCTGCTTGGCAAACATCTTATTCATTGGTTCTCGCCGACATGGGCCCGCTATATCATTGCGCTGGCCATGGGGCTTTTGTCCTTTGGCACGCTTTACATGGCCTCGGCGTTGACCTTTGGCGAATGGCATGCCTTGGCTCGCTTTGTGCACACGCTCATTCATCAAGTCATCGCCGTGGTCTTTCTGTTTTTCGAGCGCCTATGGGATTCCGTGCGTTATCGTCAGCCTTTCTTCCATCATGACGATGAGGAAGAAGGCTCCGATGAGGATGAAGAGTCCGATGAAGAAGAGAATGACGAGGACGACGAAGAGTCTGATGATGACGAAGATGAAGAAGAGCCCTCGCGTCTTTCACTTAAACATAAGATCTTCATTAAAAAGAAAGCCCCGCTTGTGCAACGTCCTGCAGCAACAACGCGCCAAGCGCGTCTTGCGCTTCGCTCGCAGGGCAATCACACTTTGCCACCGCTTGAACTTCTGCAATGGCCCGGCCCGAGTAAACAAAACCAAGGCGATCTTTCCGCCGAAGCACTCGAAAAGAATGCCAAGCTTTTGGAATCCGTTCTGGCCGATTTCGGGGTCTTTGGGCAAATTACCAAGGTCAGCCCCGGCCCCGTTGTCACGCTTTATGAACTTGAACCGTCGCCCGGCACGCGGTCTTCGCGCGTCGTTTCCTTGGCCGACGATATCGCACGCAATATGAGCGCCGTTTCCGTCCGTGTCGCAACGGTGCAAGGCCGTAATGTCATCGGCATTGAACTCCCCAATAAACAACGCGAGATTGTTTTCCTGCGCGAATTGCTGTGCAGCGATTCCTATACCGATCATCCGGCGCCTCTGCCGATTATCTTAGGCAAAGACATTGCGGGCGAAGCCATCATTGCCGATCTTGTGCGCATGCCGCATTTACTCATCGCCGGTACAACGGGTTCAGGTAAATCCGTGGCCGTGAATACAATGATTTTATCTTTGCTCTATCGCCTGCCGCCTGAGAAATGCCGCTTTATTATGATCGATCCGAAGATGCTGGAATTGTCGGCTTATGAAGGCATTCCGCATTTGCTAGCACCGGTCGTAACGGAACCCAAGAAAGCGATCGTGGCGTTGAAATGGGCTGTGCGCGAAATGGAAGAACGTTACCGCGCCATGTCTAAGCTCGGCGTGCGCAATATTGAAGGCTATAACATTCGTCTCGGCGAAGCGGCCAAGAACAATGAAAACCTAACCCGCACTGTGCAAACAGGTTTTGACCGCGATACAGGCAAACCGATTTATGAAGAGCAACCGCTCGATCTGACGCCGTTGCCCTATATCGTGGTCATCGTTGACGAGATGGCCGACCTAATGCTCGTGGCCGGAAAAGATATCGAAGCCGCCGTTCAACGCTTGGCACAAATGGCGCGTGCGGCGGGCATCCATTTGATCATGGCCACGCAGCGTCCGTCGGTCGATGTCATCACAGGTACGATCAAGGCCAACTTCCCGAACCGCATCAGCTTCCAAGTCACCTCAAAAATCGACAGCCGCACAATTTTGAACGAACAAGGTGCCGAGCAACTTTTGGGGCAAGGCGACATGCTTTACATGTCTGGCGGCGGGCGCATTACCCGCGTGCATGGACCCTTTGTGCGCGACGAAGAAGTCGAAGCCATCGTGAAATTCCTGAAATCGCAAGGCGAGCCCGAATATCTCGAAGAAGTGACCGAAGGCGATGGCGAAGGTGGCGAAGGCGAGATCTTTGGCGGCGGCAATAGCGGTGGCGGCGATGATCTCTATGATAAAGCCGTCGATCTTGTTTTACGCGAGCGCAAAGCTTCCATCAGCTTTGTGCAGCGGCATCTTTCTATCGGCTACAACCGTGCGGCGACACTCGTTGAACGCATGGAACGCGACGGTGTGATTAGCGAAGCCAATCATGTCGGTAAACGTGAAGTTCTTGGGCGGCGCTCAAATGATGATTAAGGAAGTGAAGCCATGATTATACTTGCCGCACTTACCACCTTTTTTCTTTTTGCGTACCTCCTGACGGCCCTCCTCAAACCTGAATGGTTTCCATGAGTTATTTTGATGCTGCGGTTGATGGCGGAGTTCAGCTCCTCGCCTTGTTCGTCGTCTTGATTCTGGCGGCTCGACCTTTGAGCCTGTACATTGCGCGTGTGATGATGGGCGAAGCTGTCTTTCTTACGCGGCTGATCAGCCCCTTTGAAACGATGCTTTACAAGTTCGCAGGAATCAAACCTGAAGAAGAAATGACGTGGCAGACCTATGCCAAAAGTGTGCTGCTCTTTTCTGTGGGCGGGTTCGCTTTGCTTCTCATGCTTTTGCTTATGCAAACCTACCCTGATCTTAATTACGATATGGCGATCAACATTGCCGTGAGTTTTGTAACGAACACCAACTGGCAATCCTACGTCCCGGAAACAACACTGACCCCAACAACGCAAATGATGGGGCTTGCCGTGCAAAACTTCCTATCGGCTGCGACAGGACTGGCGGTCATGGCGGCGCTTATTAAAGGACTTGCCCGCACGAAGAGCGAAACCATTGGAAACTTTTGGGTCGATCTTTTGCGCGGCACCCTTTATATCCTTTTGCCTTTAGCTCTACTTTTTGCGCTCTTCCTTCTTGGGCAAGGCGTCGTACAAGGGTTTGGCGAGACGATTAAATATTCCGCGCTAGAATCTCGTGAACCCCAAGTTATAACTCTTGGCCCCGTCGCCTCGCAAATCGCGATAAAACAGCTTGGAACAAATGGGGCTGGTTATTATGCCGCTAATGCTGCTCACCCATTTGAAAATCCAACGCCGCTTTCAAATTTTATACAGTTAGTCGCAATGCTTTTGCTGCCCTTGGCCCTGACGCTAACTTTTGGTCACATGCTCGGCAAGCCGCGCGAGGGTAAGGCTCTCCTTATTGCGATGCTGGTCGTTTTTATTCCGCTAGCGCTGGCCTCGATCACATTGGAGGCCAAAGGAAATCCACGCTTGGAGGCCTTTGGTATTGATCAAGCGCTTGGCAATATGGAAGGGAAAGACGTGCGCATCGGTACGGTCGGCTCTGCGCTTTGGGCAACAGTCACGACCGCAGCGTCCAACGGTTCGGTGAATGCGGCTCTGGATTCGCTCACGCCGCTCGCAGGACTTATTTCGCTACTTCTCATTCAGTTCGGTGAAGTTATTTTTGGCGGCGTTGGTTCAGGCCTTTATGGAATGATCATTTTTGTTCTCCTGGCCGTCTTTATTGCAGGCCTCATGATCGGACGCACGCCAGAATATCTCGGCAAAAAGATTGGGGTGTTTGAGATTAAAATGGCCTCGCTCGTCATTCTAATTCCTGCCATCGCCACACTTGGGTTTAGCGCTCTGGCTGTCTTAAGCGAAGCCGGACGCGCCGGAGTGAGCAATCCCGGCGCACAGGGATTTACAGAAATTCTTTATGCCTTCACCTCAGCCAGCAATAATAACGGCAGCGCGTTTGGTGGGCTTGCGGCAAATTCGACCTTTTACAATCTCTGCCTTGCTTTCTGCATGATTGCCGGGCGTTTCGGCGTGATGATCCCTGTGCTTGCCATTGCGGGCGAGATGGCGAAGAAGACGCCGCTTCCGTCTACGCTTGGCACGCTGCGCACGGATACACCGCTTTTCGTTCTTATGCTGATCGCCGTAATTTGTCTTGTCGGCGTTTTGACTTATGTGCCCGCTTTGGCGCTAGGCCCGCTCAGCGAACATTTTCACCTTCTAAGCCAAGGTTAAAGCTTTATGTCCAAGCACCCGCTACAAGCGTCGTTTTCAGCTGACAAAATCCTCGATGCCATTCGGGTTTCGTTTGCGCGTCTTCAACCGCTCTATCAAATGCGCAATCCCGTAATGTTTGTGGTTTACTGCGGCGCGCTGCTCACAAGCTTGAATGTCTTTGTTCAGTTGGGAACGAAGCATGGTGAGTCCCCTGGCTTTACGCTAACCGTCGCGCTCAGCTTATGGTTCACGGTTCTATTTGCAAACTTTGCCGAAGCGTATGCTGAAGGGCGCGGTAAGGCGCAAGCAGAGACGTTAAAGAAAGCACGACGCGATATTCAAGCCAAACTTTTGCGTTCCACAGCTGACCGCGAGCATTACCGCACGATCACAGCGAGCCAACTTCAAGAAGGTAATCTCGTTCTCGTTGAGGCTAATGATTTTATTCCGATGGATGGGCAGGTTATCGACGGCATTGCCTCTGTCGATGAGAGCGCCATCACAGGCGAAAGCGCGCCCGTTATTCGTGAATCTGGCGGCGACCGCGATGCTGTGACGGGCGGCACGCGCGTACTTTCCGATTGGTTGATTATCAAGCTGACAACCAATCCGGGCGAAAGCTATCTTGACAAAATGATCGCTATGGTCGAAGGCGCGCGCAGGCAAAAAACACCGAACGAAATAGCGCTCAGCCTTTTGCTTGCGACCATGACGATTATCTTTCTTTTATCTTGCGCGACGCTTTTACCCTTTTCCTCATTTCGTGTGCTGCAAGAAGGCCGTGGGCAGCCTGTAAGCCTCACAGTTCTCATTGCTCTGCTCGTCTGCCTTGCACCAACAACGATTGGCGGTCTGCTTTCAGCTATTGGCATTGCGGGTATGAATCGTCTCATTCGCGCCAATGTGATTGCCACATCGGGTCGCGCCGTCGAAGCCGCTGGCGATGTCAACATTTTGCTTCTCGATAAAACAGGCACGATCACGCTTGGCAACCGGCAAGCGGTGGCCTTTATTCCCGCCGAAGGCGTCGAGATCGAAGCCTTGGTGGAAGCGACGGTTTTATCTTCCCTCGCCGATGAAACACCCGAAGGCCGTAGTATTGTAGAGCTTGCCCGCCGTGAGTATGGCACAATTGTTGAAAAACCGACGGAAGATGTCGTCACCATTCCCTTCAGCGCCGAAACGCGGGTCAGCGGCATTACCATCGGTGACCGCGCTATTTTGAAAGGCGCAGGCGACGCAATTGCAGCCTATGTCACCAAATGCGGCGGCACCTTGCCCCCGGGCATTGCCAAAGCTTTGGAACAAATTTCGCGCCAAGGCGGCACGCCGCTTTTGGTTGCCGAAGGGCCGCGCGTGCTTGGCGCCATTCATCTCAAAGATATTGTCAAAACCGGCATGAAAGAACGCTTGGCCGCCTTGCGCAGCATGGGGATCAAAAGCGTAATGGTCACCGGCGATAATCCACTGACCGCTGCGGCCATTGCCTCCGAAGCTGGCGTCGATGATTTCATCGCCCAAGCCACGCCTGAGGCAAAGTTGCGTTACATTCGTAAGATGCAGGAATCTGGTGAACTTGTCGCCATGGTCGGCGATGGGACAAACGATGCCCCCGCCCTTGCGCAAGCCGATGTCGCCGTTGCGATGAATAGCGGCACGCAAGCCGCCAAAGAAGCGGGCAATATGGTGGATCTAGATTCCGATCCCACAAAATTGATTGAGATTGTTGAAATCGGCAAACAGCTTTTAATGACGCGCGGTTCGCTGACCACCTTTAGTCTGGCCAACGATATCGCTAAATATTTTGCCATTATTCCCGCCGTTTTTGTTTCAACATGTCCAGCGCTTATGAAGCTGAACGTTATGGGCCTCACCTCTCCGCACAGTGCGATCCTCTCGGCTGTGATTTTCAATGCGCTCATTATCGTGCTCTTGATTCCGCTTGCGATGCGTGGCGTCTCTTATAAACCTGGTAATGCGGCATCGCTATTACGCCATAATCTTTTGCTTTACGGTGGTGGCGGCGTGCTTGTCCCCTTTGTTGGGATCAAGCTGATCGACATACTCCTATCCTTCATCGGAGGCGTTTGAGATGATCAGAGCCCTAAGAGCAACGCTTACCCTCCTTGCCTTTCTCACGCTTTTGCTGGGGCTGGTTTACCCCACCTCTGTGTGGCTTATGGGACGAGCCTTTTTCCCCGAACAAGCTTCTGGTAATTTTTTTACAATCAATGAAAAGATTATTGGCTCCCCTTTGATTGGGCAGTCCTTCGTCGGGCCAAAATATTTCTGGTCTCGGCCATCAGCGACGGCTGTCAGGCCCTATAATTTTATGGCATCGGGGCCGAGCAACCTCAATCCCGCCAATCCCACTCTATTGAAAGCCATTGAAGACAGAGCTTTGTTTGTGACGCACAGCAATGTTTCATCACTGCGATTACCGATCGACCTTGTAACATCCTCAGGCAGCGGGCTTGATCCACACATCTCACCAGAGTCCGCTTTTTACCAAGTTAATCGCGTGGCTAAAGCGCGAGGCCTTCCCGTTGAGAGCGTTTATGATCTCATTTTAAATATTGTCCGCCCTCGCTCTTTTTCTTTTCTTGGTGAATCGCGCGTCAATGTGTTGCGGCTTAATCTTGCCCTTGATCGTTTAGCAGAAGGCAAAGCAAAATGAACGATCCCACCCGCCCTGATCCCGACCTTTTACTCTCCCGCATTCAAGCGGAAGACAAGAAGGCTAACCGTGGGCGGCTGAAAATCTTTTTCGGCAGCAGCGCAGGCGTAGGTAAGACCTATGCGATGCTTTCGGCGGCGCGCGAGCAAATGGAAGCAGGTCGAAACGTTCTGGTCGGTCTTGTTGAAACGCATAACAGACCTGAGACGGAAAAGCTTCTTGAAGGCTTGCTGATTATGCAGCCGCTTGAATCTTCTTATCGCGGGATCAAGCTGAAAGAACTCGATCTTGAAACCGCGCTCACGCGCAAACCCGAACTTCTGCTTGTCGATGAGCTTGCCCACACCAACGCACCTTGGTGCCGTCACCCTAAACGGTGGAACGACGTTGTTGAACTTTTAGATGCTGGGATCGATGTTTACACCACGCTAAACGTCCAGCATATCGAAAGCTTGAGCGATCTGGTCAGCGGCACGACAGGCGTATGGATTAAAGAGATTGTACCCGATCTCGTCTTTGATCTTGCCGAGGATATTATTCTCGTCGATATCGACGAAGACGATCTCCTTAAGCGTTTGCAGGATGGAAAGGTTTACGTTGCCGAAGGCGCTAAAGCACGCGCTGCCGAAAACTTTTTCAAAAAGAACAATTTGAGCGCTCTGCGCGAACTGGCTCTGCGCCGCATGGCCGACCGCGTTGATGCCGAGCGGAGCGCAACAGGCTCTGGCGCATATCAAACCGCGCTTGCTGAAAAGATTCTTGTTTCAATTGGGCTGAATAGCTTTTCGGTTAAATTACTTCGGACGACGAAGCGTATGGCAAGCTCGCTTAAAGCGCCATGGGTTGCTGTGTTCGTCGATGATAGCGGGCAACCAAGATTGCCGGACGATAAAGCGCGCTATCTAGAATCGCTTGAGCGCATGGTTGACCGTATGGGTGGGAAGTCGGTCATTTTACGTGGCCGCGATATTGCCGAAGAAATTACGCTTTATGCACGGAAAAATCATTTTTCGAAAATCGTCGTTGGCAAGAACCTACACTTTTCGATCCGCCATCTTCTGCAAGGGTTCCTGGTTGATCGTATCATCCGAAAAAGTGGCGCCGTTGATGTGTATGTCGTGACGGACGAACGGCTCAAGGATCGCGACAGCTTTGCCGCAAAGCCCTTTGCAAACATTAAGCTCTTGGATTACGCTCTGACTTTGCTTTTGCTTATTACCTTTTCCATTCCCGGATTTATGTTACCGCAGATTTTGACGAGCACGGATCAGGCGCTTTTGTTTTTTTCTGGTATTATTCTTGTCGCCGAATGGTTTGGGTATGGCCCGGCCTTGGTTTATGCCCTTTCAGCCTCGACCCTTTTTAACTTTACTTTTCTTGAATCTGGCCCGACGCCTTCCATAACAGAAACGTCCTATCTAACAACATTCGTCATTATGTCGGTTGCTGGATTTCTGGTGGCGCATCAGGTTTCGCGGCTTCACGCAACAGCTCTCAGTTCGCGTGATAAAGAAAACAAAACGAGAGCGCTTTATCTTCTGACCCGAACGTTGGCCGCTTCACGCGGGCGGTTTCCTGTATCCGATGTCGTCGCGCAGTTCATGGCACAGGCTTACGATGTGGAGGTCACGGTTTGGATGCCAAATAGCGAAGGCCATCCGGCAGTGCTCCTCGGTACAATCCCGGAAGAGACGTATTATAAAGATTTTGGCGCGTTGCAATGGTGCTTTGAAAATACGCAAGCAGCCGGACGCGGCACCTCGACCATGCCAAGCGCGCGCGGCTTTTATCTGCCCCTACTTTCAACTGGGGAGAACCTCGGCGTTATAGGGCTTTTCCCACGCACGCCGGATCGTTCCTTTACAAATGAGGAAACGTCTTCTTTTGAAACGATCAGCAGCCTCTTGGCTTCAACGCTTGAACGCGTCCGCTCGGCAGAAATTGCGCAACAAGTTTTATTTGATAAAGAGAGTGGTGCCTTAGCGAACCAGGAGCGTGCACCTAAACTGCCGCAGTCCTCACCGCCCGCTGATTTGCTTTTACCCTTCAAAACCATCCACATGCAAGGCACCGCGCCGCCCCTTCAAGTCACCGGGCCAACGGAAGATATGCCAAGAGGAAGCGCACCGCAGCAAAGCGTTAAGATTGCCCATAACCTTCTGTCCTTTTTTGAGGAAGAGCGCGCGAAAAATTGCGTCAATCGGATTAACAGGCGCCCGGCTTCACTGCTCGACCGGCTCAGCACGACCAAGGCCAAGCTTGGCAATGAACTCACACGTCGCCGTTTAGACATCACGGTGCCTGTCGATCTTCCTGATATTTTGGTGGATATCACCTTACTCGATCAACTTTTGTTTGATCTTTTAGTCTTTGTCCTTCGTCGTTCGCCGCCGCTTGGTGTCGTGACAATTGATGCGCGTCGCTGCGGCAGCAATATTGAAGTAACCTTCTTAGATAAAGGTCCGTCGCTACCAGAAGGAATCCTTGCTGCTCTTTTCCAAAGTTTTGAGCCGCTCTTAAAGGATTCTATTTTAGGTGATTTAACGCCGACATCGCTCTCTGTTCCGGCGGGTCTTGTGCGGCTTCATGGCGGCACAATTACGGCAAAGAACAGGTCTATTGCAGGCCTGCAAATCACCTTCACGCTGCCGATTGCCTAAGCCTCAAAGTTACGGCGCGCATTCAGGCAGAGGACAAAAGCTTGTGATCCAATCGCGAAGTTGCAGCCAGCTCGCCTTATCCGGAGCGCTCAAAATGCCGCGCCCATAATGCGAGGGACAAAACGGCTGGCCATCCCAATGCGCGGCATAGCCGCCGGATTCCGCATGGATCATAACGCCCGCCGCCATGTCCCACGGCGTGCAGGTGCACTTTGTGCCGTGGAAATGCATTTGCGATTTTAGGCGGCGAGCAAAATGGGGCTGCCCCACGACAAGCGAGGCGTAATCATGGCAAGCCGACATCATCCAATGGAACGCTGGCGCTGAAACGCCCTCACAAGGCGAAAAAGCATCACGAATGCGCGTGCCAAGAATGCCAGACATGTTTTGAAGATCGTCAGGTGGCAAAACAGACAGTTTTTGGCCCTGATAGTAAGCCCCGGCCCCTTTTTCAGCTATCACAAACTCTTTTGATGTTGGATCGTAAAGCCAGCCTGCAATCGTCTGATTTTGTTTCGCGAGGGCAACAATGACCCCATAAACGGGGTCTGAGGCCACAAAAGCCTTCGTTCCATCCAGTGGATCGATGATCCAGACGGGTTCATCGCCTGAAAACTGGTCTAAAATGAGTGGATTTGCGGCATAAGCCTCCTCTCCGACGACCTTTGAGCCGGGTAAGAGGGCTAAAAGACGCCTCGAAAGCTCCGATTCGGCCTCTTTGTCGGCAATAGTGACAGGGTCATCCGCCGCTTTGAACTTGATATCGCCAACTTGAAGCTTACCAAAGCGCGGAACAATCAGCTGATCTGCGACTTCTCGTATGATTGTTTCGACTTGATCTGTATTAATGTTTAACATGCGAAACATCTCCGAACTTGCTGATAAATCGTCCAAAACCAGCTTCATCAAGGGCTACTTTTAGGTGCGTTTTGGTGCGCTTATCTTGCCGTTCAACAATTTTACCATGTCCATAAAGCCAGGCTAAGGCCGCGCCCTGTGCCAAAGGCATCTCAATTTCATACACAAGCGAACGCGCTGAAAGCTCATCAGCAATCAACGCCAAGAGTTCGGGAAGACCCTCGCCCGTCAAAGCCGAAATAGCCACAGCACCGCCTCGCGCTTCGGCCTTCAAGCCTTCGAGCGGCAAGGCATGTCGTGATTCCCATGAATGACGGAGCGCAAAATCAAACAAATTTTGACGCTCGGCCTCATCTAAAAGATCAGCCTTATTCATCACTTCGATCAAGCGAATATCATCGGATTCAATACCCAAGTCGTTCAAAATGGCCTCGACCGCTTCCTTTTGCAAACGCGTGTCAGGATGCGTCACATCACGTACATGCAAAATGATATCGGCCAATTGCACTTCTTCGAGTGTTGCGCGAAACGCTTCAATCAGATGGGTTGGCAAATCGGAAATAAAGCCGACGGTGTCTGACAAAATGGCCTTAATCCCGCCGGGCAATTTAATGCCGCGCATGCTGGGATCAAGCGTGGCAAACAGCATATCTTTGACCAAAACTTCTGCGCCCGTTAGGCGATTGAACAAAGTCGATTTTCCGGCATTTGTGTAACCAACAAGCGCAATCGTCGGATGCTCGGCCCGTTGCCGTGCTTCACGTTGCAGACCGCGCGTGCGACGCACATTTTCAAGATCGGCTTTAAGTTTTATAATGCGTTTGGTAATCAGACGCCGATCAATCTCAAGCTGAGATTCACCAGGCCCACCCAAAAAGCCGAACCCGCCGCGTTGTCGCTCTAAATGCGTCCACGAACGCACTAAGCGCGATTTTTGGTAATTCAGCGCCGCCAACTCGACTTGCAATTGACCTTCGCGCGTTCGCGCCCGTGCGCCGAAAATCTCAAGGATCAACCCCGTGCGGTCAATGACCTTGCATTGCCACGCGCGCTCAAGATTGCGTTGTTGAACCGGCGAGAGCACGTGATCGACAACCACAAGGCTCACAGACTCTTGCTCAACCCTCTCGCCCCACAAAGAAACCTGACCACTGCCAAAGAGCGCCGTGGGCGTGGGACTGGAGACGTTCAAAATCTCAGCCGCGACGACCTCAAGATCAATGGCTTGCGCCAAACCAATGGCTTCATCTAACCGCGCGGCCACTTCATGCGGTGAGGAATCGTCCGCGCGCAACACGGGCTTGAGCACAATCGCCCGGGCCCCATGACGCACGCCATCAACATCCAAGCTTTGATCGGTAGGTTCTGCGTTACGTTTATTCGCCAAGTTCGTCCATGCCTTCGATAACATCCACCGGCACGCTTGGCATCACGGTCGAAACCGCATGTTTATAGACAAGCTGAGCATGTCCGTCGCGACGCAGCAGAATAGAAAAATTGTCAAATGAAGTTAACACGCCTTGGAGCTTCACGCCATTGACAAGAAAAATGGTCGCTGGAATTTTGTTTTTGCGTAAGTGATTCAAAAACGCATCTTGAAGGGTTGTGTGATGATCAGTCATACTTATGTTCCTAGTACACTTTGCGGCCACCTCCTATGACCTATTGAATTCAATTGATTATTAAGCGCGGTTTCCATGGTATGACAATCAGAAAAGAAGATTTTAACGTTGAATTGTTGCGCAATAGAGGAATCATGCATCAAAACGGGCGTTAAACCTGCGGCTTGGGCGCAAAGCACATCGGGATAAGTATCGCCCACGAGCCAAATCGCCGGATCATCCGCATGGAATTCGGACCCCAGAAGGGCGATATCAACGACAGCGCGATCCGGTTTATCTTTAGGCGCTTCCCCAGCCCCGACCACTTTGATAAAAAATGATTCCCAACCTAAATGTTTAATTTCATCATGGAGATATTGGCTTTTCTTATTACTTACGATGAAGAGCGGAATTCCCAAGCGGCGAAGCGAAGCACAAAGCGCGCCCGCCCCCGGCATTTCTTGCAGCTTCTCACAATGAACCTTCGCAAAATGGCCATAGAAAATATCGCGTGCGTTTTCCCATTCAGTCCCGAACCATTCGGGAAAACTTTCGCGTAGCGCACGGGCGCTTTTCACGCGCGCCTCCTCGATCGTCCATGTCTCAAGGCCATAGGTTGCACGCGTAACGTTCAGCGCATCGGTAATAACCGGCCATGTATTGACGAGCGTGTTATCCCAATCAAACAGGATAGCTTTCGGCAAGGACTGTTCCATTTTCTTCGTCTCCATAAAGCGCCGCCGCACGACTTTCAAAAGCCGAAACCATTTGGCGAAAAGCTGCATCAAAAAACAAATCCATCATTGCGCCCAAAAGGCGCGACTTGAGTTTGAACTCGACAAAAAAAGTCACTTCGCACGCGTCGTCAGCGCGGGGCTCAAACGTCCATTCATTGCGCAGAGCGCTCAGCGCGCCGCCAGCGTATTCAACATGGATCGCCCGATGAGGCTCAAGCGTCACCCAAGAAATGAAATGTTCACAAAGCGCCTTCGTGCCAACCTGCATCTGGGCTTTAAGCATGCCTTCGTCTCTTTGCAAGACCTCACACCCTAAACACCACGGCAAAAAAGCCGGATAGCGTTCGACATCGGCGACCAGCGCATAAATCTGCTCCACCGTATAGGGAAGAATGCGTTTTTCAAAATGCCGGGGCATAAAAGACCACGAAATCCTTGCTGACACAGGCTACGCTTGCGTGTAGCCTTAAGAACCGAAGAACGATCCCTTTCTTCAGCTAACATAAAGCCCTTATCATGTTACGCCAAGTCCGTCTTTTCCCCCGGTTCGCTTTGAAGGCCTTTTTCCTTACCATACTTCTGGTTTTGGCCTTAACCTTGCCTGCCCAAAGCCAAGAAATGGCGCAAGAGATCAAGACCCTTTTATCTATCGATTCGCCACTTTCCCCTGAGCTGAGCCAAAACAAAAAAGACCTACGCACGTTTTATGAAAGGCGTGCTTACGCCCCGGCTTGGGTCGTTTCCCAAGAGAATAAAGATGTCTTGACCGGTTTTTTAAGCACCACGCGCACCTTTGCGGCCTATCATGGTCTGAATGAAAACGATTACCCGATTGCCCAACTCGAAAAACAGATTGATCATCTTGGTGAAGCTGACGCAACTAAGCTTGAGCTTCTCATCACCAGTTGGCTTTTGCAAATTGCACATGATCTGCAAGGCGACAGCGTCAATCTTACCCACCTCTATCCCGGCTGGACATTTACGCGCGCGAAGAAAGATGTGGCCTTGGGTTTAGCGCAAGCGATTGCCGATGATAAAATTCAAGCGTTTTTTGACAGCCTTCCGCCGCAAAGCTTGACCTATACGCAACTTGCTGGCGCGCTCAAAACTTATCGCGAGCTGTTGACGGCTGAACATGATTGGCCACGCGTTGCGCCAGGCCCAGCCATGAACCCCGGCGTGCAAGATGCGCGCCTTACGCAAGTGCGCGAACGGTTGAAAGCGGAAGGCTATCAGTTTCAATCGCCATCTGATGTTGAAGGCATAAACTTTTACGATGATACGCTCAAGAATGTCGTCATCGCCTATCAATCACGCAACGGGCTGCAAGCCGATGGCGTGATTGGCGGCCAAACAATTGCGGCGTTGAATGTTTCTCTGCTTGAACGCATTGGCCAAATCAGTGCCAATATGGAACGCCTGCGCCACAGACCGGATTATATGCCGCAGCGCTACGCGCTTGTGAATATCGCCGACGCTTCCATTGAAGTCATCGACAACGGTCAAACGCTTTATCATGACGTTGTGATTGTTGGCCAACCCGAACGCAAGACGCCCTTTATTCAAAGCTCTATTCGCAGCGTGATTTTTAATCCCAGCTGGCATGTGCCTGCCAAAATCGCCCGTGAGGACATTTTGCCAAAGCTGCGCAAAGATCCTCACTATCTTGAGAAAATGGGCTTCGTGATCAAAGGAAGCGCCAACGATCCTCATGGTGAACAAATCGATTGGAAGACCATCAAAGCCAGTGAGTTTAATTTCCGTTTACGCCAATCACCCGGCGACCTCAACAGTTTGGGGCAAATCAAATTCGACTTTGACAATGACTATGCCGTTTATCTGCACGATACCTCGCATCCGGAAAAGTTCGCATCGCCAAACCGGTTTCTTAGCTCAGGCTGTGTGCGCATTAAAAACCCAACCTTGCTGGCTCAACTGGTTCTTGCTCATACGCCGGGCAATTGGTCGCCAGAAACCATTGACGCCGCGATTGCCAATGGAAAAAGTCGTTGGCAGAAAGTTGAAGATCCGCTACCTCTTTTCTTGGTTTATGAAACGGCCTTTTTCCCCATGCCTGATAGCTTGATCAATTTCAGGCGAGATGTTTACGGTTATGACAGCTTCCTGCTTGAGGCTCTTGCCAAAGGCCAAGCTAGACGATAACCTGTTGTTTGTTCTACTTGTTTCATAAGCGACCTACATCTGTTCTTGATCTGTTGCCGCAAAAGGCGTAAAAGGATCGCGCTTTGATACCGTTTTGTGGAAAGGCTTAGGCCCCTTCGGTTATGAGTGACATTCAAGATCCTTCGCGTCGGCGTTTTTTGCAGCTCGGACTGGTGGCTTCCGCGTGCCTTTTGGCGCGTCCGACCCTCGCCACTTCGCTGGCTGGCCCGCGCATGAAGGAAATTGCGATCCACAATCTTCACACCGATGATAATTTGCGCGTGACGTTTTGGAAGGACGGCTCGTTCGTTCCCTCCGCGCTAGAAAAAATCAATTATACGTTGCGTGATTTCCGCTCTGGCGATGTGTATCCCATTGAGCCGAAGCTTGTTGAGCTTTTGCACGATCTGCAATATCAGCTGCGCACCGACAAACCGTTTCAGCTGATCTCCGGTTATCGCTCGCCGAAAACGAATGCTATGCTGGCTTCAAACTCGGATGGCGTTGCCAAAAAAAGCCTCCATACGCACGGTCTTGCCGCCGATGTTCGGATGGAAGGCGTCTCTTTGCGCAAGTTGCAAACGACCGCGCTTTTGATGAGCCGTGGCGGCGTCGGCTTTTACCCCAAATCAGATTTCGTGCATGTGGACGTGGGCCGCGTGCGCCATTGGGGCATGGGCTAAACCAGCTTATCGACGAAGTCCGGCGATAACTTGCTCACGCAAGGCGTTAGCCCGTGCAGTTCGGATAGGTTTTTGATTCAGAATCGAAGAAACGACTGCCGCCGTGATATTCTTTTCTGGCGAGACATAGGCTGCAAATCTTTTGTCTGAAATTCGTTGAGCGATCTTTTTCCAAAAGGACTTCCACTTCACGGAACCGTTTTGGATCATATCGGCACAAAGATCGGCCCACAACCGATCATTGACGTATTTCGTACCTTCTTCCTTCGTCGAAATAAGACCCGGTGGCGTTACGCGTTGCGAAAGTATGGTGACCGTCTCAGCCACGTTATGGAAACCGCCGCAGCCGCCCCAGAAAACAAGGCAAACCGTTTCCTGATTTCTTTTCACGGCCATCATGCTTTTGGGCGAATGATAACTATGGCCTCTGTGCACGATAACCTGAACGTCTTTTCCTTTAAGATAGGCGCTGGCGTTGGCAAGGCCTTTATCTTCGGCCACGGGATCGTTGCACGCGATCACAATCTCGCGCCCTTGCGCTTTCCGACTTAAAACGATGAACCCGTCTTTCTGCTCAGATTTCCAATCCTTGAACGTCTCGCGAAAATGGGTATAGGAAGCGCGGCCATCTTTGTCGTTGTAAAACAGCATTTGCTGATATTGAACGCCGTCTTTGAAAAGCTCTTTTTCGGAAAGCCCTTCGTTCTTTGAAATAAAATAAGTATCTTCGCCAATCGCCGCAACAATATCCTTTTTGAAATCGGCCATCTCAGGGCTTTCACTCAAATAGCTGAGCCCATAGCCCAAAGATTTACGGAACGTCTCGTTTTTGGCGCCCTTGTAATGCGCGATGAAATCTTCGATAAAATTCTTTTTTAAATCCTTGTCACGAAGCGCGAGCGCCGTATCGACCAAGGCAACGGCCATTTGCATAGAGCGATCTTCACGCGCCTGTTTTTGAAAACTTTCGGAAACAGATTCAATCGCCGCAGACAGAAAAGCGCGTTGTGCTGTTTTATCTGGAATAGAATCCAGAATTTTTTCAATCTGCCCGTAAGCCGATGCCGTCTCAATGAAGGCTGGCAAAAGACCTTTGGTATGAGGTTGCGTCGCAATCTGATCGATGGTTTTACCTTCGGCCTTTGCCTTGGCGAGCAGAAGCGCCGAAAGATTGAGAAAGGTCGATGTGAAGACTTCCTCACGGCCAAGGCAGATCAGATCATAAAGGCCTTCGGCAGGAAGCGCTTGAACGGGGGCAAAACGTTCTTCGTTCGGAAGATCATGACGCTTGTTCAATAGCTGAACCATGCGAAGCGCGGCATTTTTATCTTGTTTGATGAGCCGTTCGTTGAGGCCCTGTCCCGCCGCCACTTCCGCAAGGATCGCGCGGTCGCCGGGCGCTGCGCGCGCAAAATTCGGCGCAAAAAGCGGCATAAGCTGGGTTAGCAAAAGAACAGAACCCAAAACTTGTTTTTTCGTCTTGCTGAATGAGTCAAAAATCATAAGCGCTTCTTTAAAAATTCCATCTCTTGCACCATAGCAAAAGGCGGTTAAAAAGCCGCTAAGAATCGCGCGTCAATGATTTGTTAAGGCTGAGGCCGAAACGCTTGTTTTCTCTAGGCGTTACGCGCCTCGCGCGCCTCTTTCAATTTCTGAAAATCTTCATCGGCGTGATAGGATGAGCGCGTCAATGGCGTGCAGGAAGCCAACAGAAACCCCTTTGCCTTCGCCATTGAGGCATAATGCGCAAACTCATCCGGCGTAACATAGCGATCAAGCGGCGCATGTTTCGGCGTGGGTTGGAGATATTGGCCAATGGTCAAAAAATCAACGCCAGCCGCACGCATATCATCCATCACCTGCGCGATTTCTTCCGTCGTTTCGCCAAGCCCAACCATTAAACCTGATTTTGTAAAAATGGTTGAATCCGTTTCCTTGACCTGCTGCAACAAGCGCAGCGACGTGAAATAGCGTGCCCCCGGACGGATAGTCGGATAAAGACGCGGCACCGTTTCAAGATTATGATTAAAGACATCCGGCTTGGCCGCGATCACATGCGCGACTGCGCCTTCTTTATTCTTAAAGTCCGGCGTCAAGATTTCAATCACGCAATCCGGCGCACGGGAACGCAAGGCTTCGATCACCTGCGCAAAATGATCCGCACCGCCATCTGGCAAATCATCGCGATCGACGGAGGTAACAATCACATAGGTGAGGCCCATTTTTTCCACCGCCTCAGCGAGCCGCTCCGGCTCGCCGCTATCAAGCGGTTTGGGTTTGCCCGTCGCGACATTGCAAAACGCGCACGCCCGCGTGCACGTCGAGCCCATAATCATAAAAGCCGCATGCTTGCGTTTCCAACACGAACCGATATTTGGGCACGCCGCTTCTTGACAAACTGTATTCAGCTTCAATTCATTCACAAGCTGAAGCGTTTGCGCATATTCAAACCCGCCCCCTGCTCGCACACGAATCCAATCCGGCTTCGGCGGCCCAAAGCTGTCAGGGTTCTTTTGCTTTTCGGGATGACGTTTTTCTTTTGTCTGCATCTTACTCTCTTTCGTCATTGCGAGCGAACCTTTAGGTTCGCGCGGCAATCCAGAATCGTCTCTCTGGCACTTGGTCTTGCCGCCCTGGCTTGCTTCGTCGGCTACGCCTTCTCGCAATGACATAAAAACTACATATGGATCACACGCCCATAGGCGTCGAGTACGGATTCGTGCATCGCTTCCGAGATTGTCGGGTGCGGAAAGACTGTGTTCATCAGCTCAGCTTCCGTCGTCTCGAGCGTGAGCGCGATGGCGTAACCTTGGATCATTTCGGTGACTTCGGCGCCGACCATATGTGCGCCAAGAAGCGCGCCCGTCTTCGCATCGAAGATTGTTTTGACCATGCCGTCAGGCTCGCCCATGGCAATCGCCTTACCGTTGCCCATAAAGGGAAAACGGCCCACGCGCACCTCAAACCCACGTTCTTTCGCTTTGGCTTCCGTCAACCCGACGCTCGCGACCTGCGGCGTGCAATAGGTGCAGCCCGGCACATGCGCTGGGTCAAGCGGATGCACATTTTTTTCGCCCGCAATTTTCTCAACGCAGATTATACCTTCATGACTCGCTTTGTGCGCAAGCCATGGCGGCGCGGTCACGTCGCCGATAGCATAAAGCCCCGCTTCCGCCGTTGCGCACCATTCATCCGTGACGATATGGCCTTTATCAACAACGGCTTTTGTTTTTTCAAGACCGATCTGTTCGATATTTGCCACAACGCCAACCGCCGTAATGACGCGTTCAACCGTGAGTGTTGTCGCCTTGCCTTTTACCTCAATCGTCGCGATGACTTCATTCGCCTTTTTGTCGAGCTTTTTGACAATCGCGCCCGTCAGGAATTTCAGGCCGCGCTTTTCCATCGCCTTTCGCGCAAGCGTCGAGATTTCAACGTCTTCGACCGGCATAATGTTATCAACAACCTCAACAACCGTCACATCGACGCCAAGCGCGTGATAGAAGTTCGCAAACTCAATCCCAATCGCGCCCGAACCGACGACCAGCATCGATTTCGGCAACGTGTCGGGCACTAAGGCTTCCTTATAGGTCCACACCAATTTGCCATCGGGTTCAAGCCCCGGCAAAACGCGCGGGCGCGCGCCCGTGGCCAGAATGATATGCGGCGCGGAAAGTTCATCGACTTTTTTACCGTCTTTCGTCACGTTCACTTTGCCTTTGCCAAGCAACGTGGCGGTGCCGTCCACAACGGTGACTTTATTCTTTTTCAAAAGATGCTTGACGCCCGCCGATAATTGCGCGGAAACACCGCGCGAACGTGCGACGATTTTGCCTAAATCAAAAGAAACATCCTTGACCGAAAGCCCAAAATTTTCGGCATGTTTCATATGAGTCAAAAGCTCAGCGCTGCGCAAAAGCGCCTTGGTCGGAATGCACCCCCAGTTCAGGCAAATCCCACCCAAATGCTCGCGCTCAACAAGCGTGACGTTTAGCCCAAGCTGCGCCCCACGGATCGCCGCCACATAACCGCCCGGCCCGCCGCCGATTACAATCAAATCTGAACTCGTCATCGTTTAGGTGCTCCTGAATCTTTTAAATCGATCCAATAGCGACGAGCCAATGGACCATCTTGAGGAAAGGGATTAGGAACCTTATCTTCCATAACACCACCAGAGAATTCGGTGACTTTAATCGAAGCTAGATTTTTATCGCCACAGACGATCAATACGCGATCAATCCCCCGTTGCAAGAATTTCGGCAGAGCCATCTTGACCATGGCTTTTGCATAGCCTTTGCAACGCATAAGCGGGCGCACATTGTATCCGATATGCCCGCCGATCTGTCGTAATCTATCATTAAGCCCAAATCGACAATCAATTGCGCCAAAAAACATCTTCGTTTCATCATCAACAAGCCAGAAATGCATCAACGGCACACGCTCAAACGGAATACCATCGCTGAAAGAAGTATATCCACCTTGGCAGTTCAAAAGTTCAAAATGATCCGCTGGATCAGCTTTGATCGTTTGAATGGTGGCCTCATCGATAGTCACGCGCACGAAGGGCTTGTAACCCTCCTCTAGCGCATCGATATAGGAAGCGAGATAAGCACTATCCGGTAAGATCAAACGCAACATCGCAAAACCTCTTTCAAAAGAACGCGCCCCAATCGCGCAACCCTTTATACCACCAAACCATAGGGGTTTTGAATGAGTTCCTTAAACGCCGCCAAAAACTGCGCCCCGACAGCCCCGTCCACAACGCGATGATCGACGGACAGCGTGCAACCCATAACCGT
>Ga0209467_1000775_pt1 | contig 36342 bp, 33 predicted proteins | sample Higcelwee11metaG_FD_187175 | JGI IMG/M metagenome (GOLD analysis project Ga0209467, IMG submission 187175) | Freshwater pond sediment microbial communities from the University of Edinburgh, under environmental carbon perturbations - High... | ecosystem: Environmental > Aquatic > Freshwater >... | reverse complement strand
TTGAGGCACTGTTACCTGTCGGTGCGCTGATTTCGACTGCTTCAACGGTTTTATTGGTTTGGGTGATCGTCTCTCCGCTAGCGTCGGTGTAGGTTCGTGTTGCTGTCGCTGTTTGGGTTGTTACGGTGGTGTTACCCACGGTTTCGGTCACCGGAGTCGTTTTTACGACATTGATTAAATGTTCTTCGTTGACGATTGTCGAGGTTGGGGTGGTCGGGGTGGTGCTTCCTCCACCGGATGTGCTTCCTCCACCGGATGTGCTTCCTCCGCCGGATGTGTTTCCTCCACCAGAAGTTCCTCCACCAGAAGTTCCTCCCCCTGATGATACACTGGCCGAATCACTTTCTACTTCCGTATACGATCCATTTGTTATATCTTCATACCCGACGACGACACGGATCTCTTTGCCGTTTTCTGTTTCAGTGACTTCAAACGTCGAATTGTATGCACCATCGATGTTTTCCCACGTTTCACCGTCGTCACTCCATACTTGCCATTGAAACGACAAACCATCTTCCTGAACCATACCTTCAGGGTTCTCATCAGTGACCAAATCCGGATCGGTAACCGAGTCTAATCCGGTAATGGTAAGCGTTGTACCCGTAGTCGGCGTGCCGGAAACGGTTACAGTCCCTTCGATCCCCCCATCATCTTCTCCTTCTATTCCGATGAAGCAAGAAGAGGTCGTTTCCTGTTCGTCTCCGTCGTTATAAAGCCAGCTCAGCTCTACTTCTCCTACATCGTAGGCAGGATTGAGGGTATTGGTGTTAGCATAAAGAATACTGGCGGTGACTGCATCGACCAGTGTCTGGGTCGATGCAGTTGCCTCACTTGTGAAATGAACGACCAGTTGACCCGGTGTAGACACATCATAAGTTGCAAAAACATTATGATTTATGTCATAGAGAACAGGAGTACCATTGCCGTTTGTCCCATATGTGATTCCATTCAGAACGAATGGCGAAGTCTGATTAAGAATATCGAAAAAGAGTATATCTTCGCTATTTACGCCACCGGCTCTGTGAATTGTCAGTGTTCCACCTGAATAATCGTTAAGTGCATTTTGTTCTATATCGTATACAGATGGAGTAAAATGCGACCAATTAGAAGCGCCGATTGTTACTGGCGATCCCTCTTCTTCAAAATTATTTGTATCCGAATCTGCAACCGTATCGGCCGTACTCCCGAAGTTATACGTGTCATAATTTCCGTTCGTATCGATACGACTGACTCTCATACCGCTATAGTCGTATAAGTCATTGTCATTGTCTATATAAGAGTATGAACCACCCATTACTATTTTTCCGTCCGGTTGGATTAAAATAGAGTTCATAGAACCACTATCGCCGTGTGGATCGTTATCGCTATACCAATAGTCATACACATAAGCGTCTTGCGCTTGCGTATCGACTATTAGATACCCATCATTAACATACTCAGGGATTATCATACCGCCTTGCGCAAAGGTCGTATCCAGTGCGCCGGTACTATCAAATCTAACCACCGATTCAAACGATGCATTGCCTGTGTATCCATCGGCGTTTTCACCATAAAAACCAAATTCACCACCGACATAGATAGCACCGTTTGCATCTATCGCCAAGCTTCCCGCATAATCGTCTCCGCCATCCCCGTCCATAATATCGTCGGTATTAAAGAGGGTTATCCCATCGGCGCTGAAATTCGTATCAAGCGTACCGTTTGCATTAAATCGTGCGAGTGCTATATCTGAATTGTCGTCTGTTCCGTCAAACGAACCAGCAAGTACTATTTTGCCGTTCGCATCGATTCTGATGGCTCCCGCTTCTGCATTATTTTCTATAGTTGTCCAAGCAATACCGGATGTTCCAAAGTCTGTATCAAGGAGACCGCTGGACGTATATTTTACGATACCCATGTCGGAATTATTGCCACCGCTCACAGCTACGAAAATATTGCCGCTTGCGTCTATCACTACATCGTTGCTGCCATCGGCATTACCAAGATTGCTAACTACCGCACCATTCGTTCCAAAGGTTGTATCAACAGTTCCATCAGCGTTGTATCGCATCAAAACAACATCGCCACCGTCTCCATTATCAGGATTTTGACCGCCGACTAATACAATTTTTCCGTCGGCTTGAAGAGCTATTTTATCTAAATATAGGATATCCGTATCAAGATCTTCATTTTCTGGTAATATATTCACTATGTCGCAACTAATATCTATGCTTCCGTTGCTATTAAGTATAGCGAAAAAAGGATTACCGCTATCAAGCTCGCCCGCAATAACAATTTGTCCATCAGGACGAATAGCTACTGCCGTTGCCGAGCCGCCAGAATAGAACATATCATCACCATTAAATACAAAATGTCCTGAACCATCTTCTCCAAAAGTACTATCAGGCAATCCGTCACTTCTAAGTTTCAGTAAAGAGACATAGGTTGTCCCATCAATTGTCGTATCACCGACATTGATGATACTACCATCAGACAATAGAGCACTCGCATTACAGCTTGCAAATTCATCCGAATTGTAAGTACCGTCTGTGTCAAAACCCATAAAGCTCGTGCTAAAGCTTCCCTCATGTATATTAAATGTCGGTGCATCGTTTACTGCGGTTACACTTACGGTTGCCGTGTCGATATCTGCATCGGTACCGTCGTTTGTAGTCATTGTAAGTGTAACACTGCCGTTTGCATTGGCAACAGGATAAAAATCAATCCCTTCATCCAACATAAAATTAATATCGTCCGCCATGCCGCTAAAACTGATACTTCCATCTAAACCGTTTGCGTCTATCGCTGTGATGTTTATCGCCGTGTTAATATTTGGCAGATTGATAGTTCCGTGATCGACACTGAGGGTGACCGTGACAAGATCGCCGTCGGTATCGGCTACGGAAAGGTCGGTAATATGTTTTACCGTATCTTCGTTGGTCGTGTAAGTTGCCGAAATGGTATTTTCAGGGGCTGTATTCGGTGCACTCACCGTCGCACTCACCGTATCGCTAGCACCGGAAAAAGAGCTGTCGATTTTTATAACTTGCAAGCCTGCGGTATAATCGCCGACGTACAAATAATTTCCGTCTGTAGCTAATCTTAAAGCCGTACCGGAAGTATTGTAGGTTCCAACAAGAGTTGGAGATAACGGATTGCTAACATCAATCATATGCACTCCCGAAGCGCCATCTGCAATGTAAGCGTAATTTCCGCTAAAAGTTACCCCTATCGCATTGCCCGTAGTATCGTAAGTTGCACTCAAAGTCGGATGTGCAGGGTCGCTGATATCGATGATTTGCAAGCCGGATCCGAAATCGGCTACATAGGCGTAGTTTCCGCTAATAGCTACATCTCTTGCACCTCCAGAAGTGGCACAGGCTCCAACAAAAGTCGGATTTGTAGGGGTGCTGATATTGATAATTTGCAAGCCCCCGGCGGTATCCGCCACATAAGCGTAATTTCCGCTAATAACGGTAGCGCTAGCCGTTCCTGTATCATAGGTTCCAACAAGAGCTGGAGCCGCCGGGGTGCTGATATCGATGATTTGCAAGCCGATGTCGGCGGCTGAGACATACGCATAATTACCGTTAACTGTAACGCCAAAATTTCTATCGTACTGTGCAGAAGAATTATAGGTTCCAACAAGAGTTGGAGATGCAGGGGTGCTGATATCGATGATTTTAAAACCGTCAGTAGTAGTATTAGGTACAGCATTGGCATCCTCGGCGATAAACGCATAATTTCCGCTTATCGCAACACCGTTTGCGTTAGCCACATCGGTCGCATATGTGCCGACAAGACTCGGAGATGCGGGGTTACTGATATCGATGATTTTCAAACCTGCCGTGCCATCCGCCACATAAGCATAACTCCCATTGATAGCCACGACATATGCCTCTCCGGTGATATTGAGCGTAGAGGCTAGCGTCAATGCACTCGTATTGACTCCCGTTGACCCGTTAGCGTGGCCGTCGGCTCTATCCCATGCTTTAAAGCTCAACGCATCCGATACGGTCTCGACGGCATTCGAAACGTAATACAATCGCGTATCCGCATCGGCATATAAAACAGTGGCATTGCTAGCAGAAGCACCGCTAACGCTATTCCAATTGGCTCCGCCGTCAATCGAAAAATAAAGCGTCCCGCTCGCATTAACGCCCGTAATCGCGATACTGGCAGGATTGCTATCCCTATCGCTAAAGTTTGCGATACCGCTCGTCCCGATCAAATCGGAGACCAATACCGATCCCGTCGTTGATCCGTTGCTAGGTATTACGGTATTGTTTGAAAGTTCCGGCGATTTTGTGTTATCCAAAACCGGTATCAAGTTTGCAGATTGTGTTGCTTGACTCATTCATTTATCCTTACACTAATGTTATATTTTATTAACGCAACTTTAGCATAACGGTAGTCCCGTATGTGTTTTAAAACGACACCCTTCACGGGACTTAAACGGGACTTAACTATGATATAGTTCTGAAATCATCAACAATAGAGAAAAAAAGTGGAACACGATTTACAGATTTTAAAAAAAATGACTATTTTATTTGTCGAAGACGATCCATTGGTTTTGACACAAATGAATTCGTTACTCTCCATATTTTTTGATAAAGTTCTGACCGCCAATAACGGTGAAATGGGGTATAACTTATTTGAAGATGAACAACCTGATATTATTTTAAGCGACCTCGAAATGCCCAAAGTGGGAGGATTTGAGTTTTTTTATATGATACGGAAAAGGAATCAGACAATCCCCATCATCGCCTTAAGTGCTTATTCGGATCGCGATATGTTACTTAAAGCCGCAAATGCCCAAATCGATGCCTATATCGTTAAACCCATCGAACTCGAAACCCTCTTAGATGCGTTGCGCAAAGTGATTCCGAAATTATCAGCAAAACAACATCTTTTCACGTTTAAAAACGGACTTATTTACAATCAACTAAGCGAAGAACTTTTCAAAGAGTCTCAACCCGTCGCATTAGGGAAAAAAGAAAAAAAACTTCTAAAATTATTTGTGAACAATAAAGATCGGGTAATCGAAAAAGATGAACTAATAGCGCATATTTGGATACATCAAGATGTCAGCGAATCGGCACTCAAAAACCTTCTCAACAGACTCAGAAACAAAATAGGATTTGAGTTGATCGTATCGGTAAAAGGGAGCGGTTGGAAGCTTAATACAACGCGATGAAGTACCTTCTTTTATCTCTTTTTCTATTTTTAAATCTTGCATTTGCTTTTGACTCTGTTACCGTATCCGATAAAATCATTACCCTTCATAAATACGGATACTTTACGACAGAGAAAGAACTTACACCACTTGAAGCTCTAAAATACACCAATGAAAACCGCCTCTCTCAACTCCCCAAAAAAGCGAAAAGTTTCGGGTTTGATTCAAACACGTATTGGTTTCGATTTGACGTATCCACTCCTAGTCACGATGAAAAAATTCTCGCGGTCAAGAATCTGGTAGCATCATCATGCGAGCTGTTTGTTTTCGAAAACAAGAAGCTAATACGACACGACGTGAACGGCTACAACATATCGCCCGATAAAAGGCCTATCGACTCGTTCGCCCTGAGATTCAAACTAGAGGTTGAAAAAACAAACATTGTCTATCTGGTGAAAATCAATTCCAGTAATCCGCATTATACAGCTTTTGAATTTGGGAAAACCTCTCAAGTCAACAAAGGATGGGGAATATTAAATTTTATAACGTCGGTAGTATTCGGTATTAGTATGATTATTATTTTTTATTCTTTAGCTATATTTGTTATCCTAAAAGATAGAACTTTTTTGTACTATAGTATCTATATCGGCGGATTATTTATGCTTGATATGGCTGTATTGGGATTTATACCGATTATTTATCCGCCACTTGAATCTATTAAGTTAGGACTATTTGTAGGACTCTTTTTACAGATCGAACAAATCGGTCTTGTTCTTTTTACAATCAACTTTTTACGTCTTGATAAAAACTATTCTAAGCTCAAAAAACAACTGCTCTATTTTCTTTATTTTTCTATTTTTACCGCATTGTTAGTCCCTATGGGACATGGATTAGAAAAAATTACGGTTGTTTCGATCTATGCTCTTCAACTTTTTTTATTATACATCGGGTTTAAGACCTATTTGAACGGCTATAAACCATCTCTTTTTTATCTTTTAGCAACAGGTGTTGCTATGGTTAGTTTCTTTTGTTTCATGATTATGAACCAAGGTGGTGGAATCCCCTATACTATTTGGACTTACAACTTAGTTTCATTTGCTCTAATTTGGGATATTTTATTCCTCTCTTTTGCTATCGCTCACCGTATCCGCCTTCTCCAAGAAGAAAATACAAAAAATGAACGTCTGGTCATCATGGAATCACGTCAAAAAGTGATCGGAGAGCTGACCGGAAACATCGCTCACCAATGGAGACAACCGCTCAACACACTGGGAGCCATAATCGCCAATGTTGAAGCCAAGATCAAATACGATCATCTCTCAGAGAAAGAGCTTATAGAGTCATGTCAATTATCGACATCCGTATTACAACATCTCTCCGAAACGATCAATACACTCCAAGATTTTTTCGTCGATCAAACCGAAAAAAAAGAGAATTTTGATCTCAATGAGCTGATCAAAAGCCTCATCAGTTTTTTAAATGATTTATCAGCTAATCACCATATTAGGATCGATTTTAATTTTCAAAAACCTCTTTTTATCCACAGCAACCGTAATCTATTATCCCAAGTCATTATGAATATTCTCCTCAATGCCAAAGATATTTTGATCAAACGTAATGGAAATAAAAATCGATTCATTACGATTACAACAAGCGTAGAAGATGAAAAAGTAGTCATTACTCTAAACGACAATGGCGGCGGAATCACAATAGAGCCAATAGAAAAGATTTTCGAACTGTTTATTTCGAGTAAAACTGACGGATCGGGAATAGGTCTTTACTTGTCTAAAAATATTATCGAAAAACTGGGGGGAATTCTGAATGCTTCGAATACCTCTGAAGGGGCTAAGTTTTTAATCGAACTGCCTATCTCAAACAATTAAAGCGAAAACGCATAGATATTTTCAAATTTTATATTTCGAGAATCGCCGTAACACATATGAATAAATGTCCCTTTGTTGAGAAAATGGTATTTTTCAAACAATTCAACCGCTTTGGTATTTCCCATCGGGACATCAGCGATCACTTTTTTTAGTCCTCTAAAATAAAGAACACCCTGTATCATTTTTTCCGCTTCATCCTCAAACCCCGCACGGCATTGCCACGGACCCAAATAAACACCGCGCGAGTTTATGACACTGGAGTGTTGGAACGAGTTTGGCAAAGCAAATTTGAGTGAACTGTTCCGCTCCATCTCATCCATCATAAAATTCATACGATTTTCACCGAATGTCTCAAAATCGATCCGACGGATCGTCGCATCAAAATTTCCCCCATCAAGCTCTTTTGCCTGAGCGTTGGTAAAACTAAACGGTGGGACTTTTCCGACATTGAGGAAGCGCCCTACTTCCATAACCGACTTAAAGCCGTATCCACCGAAAAAAGATTCTAGTGCCGGATTGGCATGGAGATACAGCGAGGGGTGCTCATTTTGTAGCGCTCCGAACAAGGTATCAAAAAGACGTCGCCCTAACCCTTGTTTTTGGTGAGTGGGTTTGACCATAAAGTATTTAATCATCGCCGAAGTCTCAAACTCGATAGCCATCACGGCACCGACGAGTACACCCTCATCGTATGCGCCGTAGCATAAATGAGGAGAGTGCATCATCATGAGTTTGACATGGTATCCATCGAGGAGCCATCCTGTCTCTTCGGCAATACTCGTCAGTTCCGCCACATCGGCATATTTGAGCCACCGTATAATCATGCGAATTCCAAATAAAGAGATTTGAGTTCACCGATATCGAGTACCCGTTTACGTGAGGTGACGATCTCACGGATTTTCGGAAGCATATCTCGTAAAATCGTATTCTCAGCACTGATCCCTATCCGAGCTAAATGGTAACGAATCGTCGCACTACCAGAGTGTTTTCCGATAGGGTAAGAGCTTTCTAACCCTACTTCACTCGCCTCGTATGGCTCGTACGCATGGGAATCTTTCATCATACCGCTCGCGTGGATACCGCTCTCGTGGGCGAAGATCTCTTCTCCGACGATGGGTGCATTGCGTGCCAAATCGATGTTGGCGGCGTGCGCCACCGTGTGCACTAACTCTCGCAACTGGATTGGATCAATCGCTCTAGGTTCGCCGTAAAGGTGTTTGAGTGCCATCAAAATCTGCTCAAACGAGGCATTTCCTGCCCGCTCACCCAACCCGATCACGGTGGTGTTCATACTGATTGCTCCCGCATCGATTCCGCTGAGGGCATTGGCATTTGCCAGTCCGAAATCGTTGTGGGTGTGCATTTCGATGGGGAGAAGATTAAGATCACTCAAGGCTTTGATGGAGGTATAGGTTTGTGTCGGTCTCATCACCCCAATGGTGTCGCAATAGCGAAAACGGTGCGCTCCGCACTCACGAGCGAGCTCCATCACATCGCGGATAAACTCATGACTTCCGCGAGAGCTGTCTTCACCCCCGATACAGATAAAAAGTCCCTCACGCGATGCGGCACTTACGACTCGATCAAGCTCATTCAACAACTTGATTTTACTGCCGCCGAATTTCACTCCGATCAACAAATCAGAGATAGGGATAGAGAGATCGACGGCTTTGATACCGCACGATAATGAAGCTTCTAAATCCTCCATTTTCATCCGATTCCATGTCATCATCCGTGCTTTTAGTCCTAAACCTAAAAGCTCTTTAATATCGTCGCGCTCTTTGACACCCATCGCTGCGATACCGATTTCAAGTTCATCCGCACCGCACGCATCGAGAAGCGTCGCTATGCGGAGTTTTTCATCAGTATTGAACGCGACATAAGGGGCTTGTTCCCCGTCACGCAATGTAGTGTCGTTGATGAGTGCCATGGTGATTTCCTTTACCGTCATACTTTGTCATGCTGAACTTGATTCAGCATCTCGATTTAGATCCCGAATCAAGTTCGGGATGACTGATTTAGGACGAAATATTAGTTTACTTCTAGCTCTTCTGGGAGGTTGAAATATTTGCGTGTCGCTTTGAGTACCGATGCTTCGATCGGCTGATACGCATAGCTTTGATCGGCGATAATCCCCGCAGCAGCCAAATCACCTTGTGGACATCCGCCGATTTTAGCCGTAAGGATCAGTTTGATGTCTTTGAGACGATCCAAGATCGGTTGAAGCGGATTCGTACCGTCCGGTCCCGCACAATATTCGGCTTCCACTTTACGGTGGTGGATAAATCGAATCCCTTTGTCCCCCGCTTCGTAGATCAAGAACTCACGCACACTTCCGAAATGTTGGTTAATCATCCCCTCACCCGCTGTCGTAACCGCAACGAGGATCGTATGACCATCGGAACTGAGTTCCTCTTTCTCTTTACGGACACGCTCGTTCGCTTGATCGAGGAAGAATCTAAACTCTTCGATTTTTGCCTGAGCCGCTTGGCGTGCTTCGAGATCGTATTTGATTTGGAGTTCATCGAAACTAAGCCCCGCAAAGGTGTCTTTGGTAAACTCTGCACCGCGATCTTCGCCGATAAGCCCTACCGCATCCGCGCGGCATTGACGGCAGTGTTGCATCAGTTTCATGTCCATACCGCACGCCTCTTGTACCGCCATTTGCTCTTGATCCGTTGCACTTGGTACACCCGCCAATGCAAATGCTGTCCCGAACTCAGGCTCAGAGAGGATCGGCATAACGTTATGCAAGAAAACCCCGATTTCTTTGAGTTTTTTAGAGACTTCCGGCAAATGTTTGTCATTGATCCCTGGGATCAACACAGAGTTAGCCTTGATCAAAATCCCTTTTTCGACACATTTTTTCATCCCCTCTAGCTGACGTTCTAGGAGAATTTGTGCCGCCTCTTTTCCATAAATACGTTTGTTGTTATAGAAAATCCACGGATAAATTTGGCTTCCGATCTCTCCGCTCTCATCGACACTGTTGATCGTAACAGTGATGTGATCGATATTGTGTTCTACCATCTCATCGATATAGGTGGCGAGTTCCAATCCGTTGGTAGAGAGACAGAGTTTAAGATCGGGGGCGAATTTACGAACCATTCCGAATGTCTCAAACGTCTTTTTAGGGTTCGCCAACGCATCTCCCGGACCTGCAATCCCCAGAACACTCATACGCTGAACTTCACCGCCGACGAGAAGCACTTTTTTAGCCGCTTCTTCAGGTGTTAAACGCTCTGACGTAACGCCGGGGCGGGATTCATTCGAACAGTCGTATTTACGGTTACAGTAGTTGCATTGGATATTGCACGCAGGGGCTACCGCGACGTGAATACGGGCATAATGGTGGTGGGCACCCTCTGAATAGCATGGATGATTATGAATCTTCTCTTTGATGTCATCGGGCATAAAAGCTTCGTTACCGCTTGAGGAACAGCTCATGTTAAACTCCTTAGTAAAAAATCCAATGATTTTCTTGCCTCATCCAGCACACAATCATTTGCTAAATCGACTATTGCAAATGATGTTCTCGTCACATTGCGTCATTCACATCAAGTAATGCAACATTTTTGTCGTATTAATAACAAATACTCTTCTTTTGTTGTTTAAATGACGTTCAGAATAAAAATTGCATTAATTTCATTAAATAATAGGAGCTTATCAATGATGCTAGCTATACCGATGGATGCTATGATGCGTGTTTATCACTACAATCCTTGCAGTGCGGCTATGTTTGCATTGTATGATGTTTGCGGCGAACGTAAGGATATTCGTTACCGTTTTGTTGAAACCCGACTAAATCCGTGGGAAAAACATAAGGGGGCAATGGTGTGTGATCCAAAAATGAAAACATGTGAATGCGAAAGCGACCTTTCTCAGAATCCTCAACATGTTAGTGAGCACTATGCCCTTCTCGAAGTAATCGGGAAATGCAATTATCTAATCGTCGATTCTTATTGCCTAAACACCCTATATGCTATGAAAAATGTAGGGATAAAAATCCATAAAATCCCCCCATTTATAAAAAAAGCCGACGAAGCGATCAACCATTTTATTATAGGAGCCAACCTTGCAGATCACTTACGATACATCCACCCTGCATCTTGAAGATATGCCGCTCGATGTCGGCTACGCATCCGAACGGGTCGATCTAAAAAACAGCATCGGTGAGAAATTTACCATCGGCGGGCAAAACGGCTCGACACAACTCTTTATCAGTGCCCCTTTCATCAACGATGATCTAATTTCTCAACTCAATGAACTAGATGCCCTCCTCTCCCTCAATGCCATCGGAGGAATTACCAAAGCACTCATCGTCGCAAATGAGACCCATACTCTACCCGTCACCCAAGAGTGGTTGAGTGGATATGATTATGATGAAGCGTTCGGAGATTATTACGGGGTTCGACTCAGCAACAAAGAACTTGCCAAATCGCTCTTTATCATCTCCAAAGACGGTGCCGTGTTCTACCACGAAATTCTCGCCGATCTAAATGAGCCGTTTAGTATCGATAAAGCCCTCGCCAAGATTGTCGCCGCCAATAGCTGTTATACGGGAAAAGGGTGTCACGGGTAAATAAGCGGCGACAAGAACACATTATGCAAAGTTAAGACAAAAGCTCCACAAGGGATCACAATGGACACCATTTACGAAACGATAAAGAAAGAGTTACGCAACCAAACCACGATCCCCTACTTCGGTTTGGGAGTATTTGAGGGGATAGTTACCAAAGAGGGTGAAGCGGTTCCACACGATAGTGATTCACTCATTTTGGCGATGAACGGCGGTCGTGCGATGTCACCGCGGCTGATGTTCGAATACTCCCGCGCCGCAATGCACTTGGAGCAGCGTCGAGGGGTTGAGTACATGACTCAACTCATCAACCATATCTATACCAAAACATTCGATCCATCACCGCTTCACAAAGCGATTGTCGATATGTCACCGCGCTATATCATCGATACCAACCGTGATACCAAATTACAAGAGCTATTAGCCTACACCCCCCACGTTCTGATCATCGGAAAATCCCGTATCATGGGTGATTTGAACCGTTATGAAGTGTACGAATACGACGTCGAAAACCAAAAATATTTTCTCGTTGATGATGAAGTGCTCGAAACAGCTGAGAAAATCCTCTTTAAACCGATGGGCTCACCGTTGCCGATTCCTAGCTTCGTGATCAGTGATGCCGATTATGTCGATTGGCTCACCGAAGCAATGAGCGGATTTGCCGTACCAAAAATACTCAAAACCTACCGAAAAGCGAAAAAATATCTCTTTTTTGGAACCTCATTCGACCACGATACGGATCGTATGGTTGCCAATGAATTGAGTTTGGATTTGGAAGGCGGCTATGTCATCACCGACAAAGAACTCGGTAAAAAAGAGAAAAAGTTCATCGAAAAACATAATCTCGAAGTGATCCCTATGTCACTTCCCGAATTCATCAAAGCATTTATCTAAAGGAGCCACTTATGCCGTTTATTCCAACCGTCAAAGATGTTTCACCGCGTGGAGAGCGTTATTTCGATCTCTTCTCCAAACTCCTCGGAGACCGTGTCATCGTTATCACCGAAGCGATAGATGATCATATGATGGGGGTTATCGTCTCTCAGTTGCTCTATCTCGAAGCGATGGACCCTGAAGAGCCGATCCACATGTATATCAGTTCCCCAGGTGGTTCAGTGATGGCAGGGTTGGCGATACTCGACACGATGAATCTCATCAACGCACCTGTGCATACCTACGCTATGGGGTTGGTTGCGTCGATGGCGGCGGTACTCTTTACCTGTGGAGAGAGCGGGCATCGCTATATGCTCCCAAATGCTGAAGTGATGATCCATCAGCCGCTTGGTGGTTATTCGGGGCAAGCGAGCGACATCGAGATACACACCAAACATATCCTCAACCTCAAACGCCGTTTGTATGTCATTCTCGCCGAGGCGACGGGCAAAAGTACCAAAGTGATCGAAAAAGAGTCTGATCGTGACAACTACATGGAAGCCACCGAGGCGATTGCATTCGGTCTTGCTGATACGATCCTCACCAAATTCACGCCGAAGGATGTATGATGAGTACTGAAAAATCGTGTTCGTTTTGCGGAAGAAAACAAAGCGAAGTGAAAAAAATGTTCTCCTCGGAGACGACCCATATCTGTAACGAGTGTGTCATCACCTGCTCTAGCATACTCCAAAAAGAGGTGCGCTACGAACAACGCTCCGCGATGCAACAACAGCTCCCGACCCCTGAGAAGATCGTCGAGTTTTTGGACAAATATATTATCGGTCAATATGATGCGAAAAAAGTGCTCGCCGTCGCCCTCTACAACCACTACAAACGGATCGAAAATCCGGTCTATAACAACGTCGAGTTGGAAAAATCCAACATCATGCTCGTAGGTCCTACGGGGAGCGGTAAAACCTTGCTCGCCAAATCGCTCTCCAAGATCATGCAGGTGCCGTTTGCCGTCGCCGATGCCACAGCCCTCACCGAAGCGGGATATGTCGGTGAAGACGTCGAGAGCATCCTCAGCCGCCTCCTCGCCGCCGCCAACTACGACATCGATCTCGCACAGCGGGGAATCATATATATCGACGAAGTAGATAAAATCGCCCGTAAGGGTGAGAGTTCGACAATGGGACGCGATGTCTCAGGCGAGGGAGTACAGCAAGGACTATTGAAAATTTTAGAAGGTGCCGAAGTCTACGTACCCGTAAAAGGGAGCCGTAAAAACTCTACGACCGAGACGGTACTGTTCAACACTTCCCATGTCCTCTTCGTCTGCGGAGGAGCCTTCGTCGGTCTCGTCCCCGACACCCACACGAAAAAAACGAACAAAGTAGGATTCAGCAAAAGCGCCTCTGCCGATGCGAAACCGAAAAAAATCGATGCCAAAGCACTGGTGCATTATGGGATGATCCCCGAATTTATCGGGCGTATCCCCGTCGTCGCACAGCTAGGTGAACTCACCAAAGATCAAATGATCCAAATCCTCCAAGAACCGGATAACGCCCTTATCAAACAGTTCCAAGCGTTGTTTGATATGGACGGTATCGAGCTGAATTTCGAACAAAAAGCTCTCGAAGCGGTCGCACAAAAAGCGATTGATAGAGGTGTCGGAGCACGGGGATTACGGGGGATTATCGAGGAGGCGATGTTGCCGTTGCAGTTTAGCTGTCCGTCGAATAAATCGATTGCAAGTGTTACCATCACCGAAGCCATCATCGAAGATCCGAGCAAAGAGCCTATCTTTACCTACAAAGAAGAGCACGCGGAAGCGTAAATACTCAAACGTTCGTGGTGAGCTTGTCGAAGGGTGGTCTGTTCATGGTTCGACATACCCAAAGGGCACGTGAGCTCAGGGCGAACGGTCAGCATTAAAGCTGTGCTCATCTAAACTATCAATTTGACATTCCGATATAGAATATATATAATACTATAGTATTATTTTAAATCGGAGGTTACCTATGCGTCAGACTACCAGTATGAAACTCGATCCGACCGTGAAACAAGAAGCCCAAAAAATATTCAATGAACTGGGTCTCAGTCTCGGTGAAGCGGTCAACCTCTTTTTAAATCAAGTGCGCCTTCGCAAAGGAATCCCTTTCGACATCGAAATCCCAAACGAAGAAACGCAACAAGTATTTAGAGACATTCTAGCGGGTAAAAATATCGAAGATTTTTCCATCGAAGAATTAAAACGCCATGGCTAAATTACGCCGTCACAAAGCATTTCTAAAAGACTACGCAACAATACGTCTTACCGATACGCAGTTTGAAAAACTGATCTCATATTTGAACCATCTCAGAGAAGAGACACAACTTCCGCCTGAGTCAAAAGACCATGCGCTCAAAGGTGACTGGAAAGGTTTCAGAGAATGCCATCTCGGTGGAGATATGTTACTCACTTACACTATTGAAGACAATACAGTCATACTCGCACGTCTAGGCAGTCACAGTCAAATTTTCGGATAAATATCCTCTACTTTACTGTAACTTCTGCACTACCAGATCATTGACGACCTGAGGATTTGCTTTTCCTCCCGTCGCTTTAAGCACCTGTCCGACAAAGAACCCGAACAGTTTCGTATTGCCCGCTTTGTATTTTTCAACATTGTCAGGATTTTTCGCCATCACGTCATCGATGATCGGCAAAATCACGGTCGGATCACTGATCTGTACCAATCCCTGCGCTTCGACGATTTTGGATGGATTCTCACCGTTTTGCGCCATCTCTTCAAACACCTGTTTGGCGATTTTGTTCGAGATGATCTCATCATCGATCATTTTTACCAATTCGGCGATTTGCACAGCAGTAAATTTCAGCTCACTTGCGTCTTTCTCTTTTAGTTCTCTGGCGACCTCATTAGCCACAATGTTGGCAATGGTTATCGGGCTGTTATGGACGGAAAGAGCCGCTTCGAAAAATACGGCGAGTTTCTCATCACGCGCAAGGATATTCGACACTTCACTGTTAAGCTTGAACTCGTTTGTATACTTCTCAAAACGTGCTTGCTCGGCTTCGCTCATCGGTGCTACTTCGCCGTCGATCTGTACTTTTTTCTCAGGTGCTTTGCGCTCTGGCTTGGCTGTGCCCTCGTCCGCTTTGTTCTTTTTGTTCCACGAGTCTTTCAACCCTACGATTCTGTTAAATACCGGTGTTTCGTCGGTATAGTCGATCGGATCGGCATAAAAATACCCCTGACGCTCGAACTGGAAACGAACATCCGGTTTTTCGGTGATGAGAGCAGGTTCGACCAGAGCGTTTTTGATGATTTTAAGCGAATCTGGATTGAGATCTTCAACCCCCTCCGGTGCTTCGCAGGTGTAGAGGCGGTCATAAAGTCTCACCTCGACCGTTTTTGCCGTGTTGGCTTCAACCCATTGGATCGCACTTTTGACCTTGATACCACTCGTATCGGAACCGCTTTTGGAGTCGGGATGGTACGTTGCGATGATCTCCGTGATGTTCCCAGCAGCGTCTTTGATCACCTCTTTGCAGGTGATGATGTAGGCGTGTTTGAGGCGCACGGGTTGTTCAGGTGTAAGGCGATAAAAGCCCGCAGGGGGATTCTCGCTGAAATCCTCACGCTCGATGTATATCTCACGGGAAAACGGCAGTTTTCGGCTCCCCTCTTTCGGTACATCCTCAGGATAGTACGAGGCATCAAGCTCTTCGCTCCCCTCATAGTTCTGGATCGTCACTTTGAGCGGGTCGAGGACACACATCACGCGCGGTACTTTGGTATTAAGATCATCGCGGATACAAAATTCGAGCTGTGCCACATCGACCATCGAGTTCGCTTTGGCGATACCGATCAGATGACAGAAGTTTAAAATCGACTCAGGGGTGTACCCGCGTCTGCGAAGTCCTGCGATAGTTGACATGCGCGGATCGTCCCAACCGTTCACATACCCTTCATTGACCAGCTCCAAGAGCTTTCGTTTGCTCATGACGGTGTAGTTGATCCCCAGACGTGCGAACTCGTGTTGATACGGGCGCGGTGATGTCAGCCCCAGCGTATCGAGTACCCAATCATAGATATCGCGGTTGTTTTCAAACTCCAGCGTACAGATAGAGTGCGTCACCCCTTCGAGATAATCGGAGAGACAGTGACCAAAATCGTACATCGGGTAGATATTCCACGCATCGCCCGTGCGGTAGTGGTGGGCGTGTCGGATACGGTAGAGGAGCGGATCGCGCATCTTCATATTCGCCGCACTCATGTCGATCTTGGCACGCAAAACGTGCTCACCGTCTTTGAATTCGCCCTCTTTCATCCGCTCTAAGAGATCGAGATTCTCTTCGACGCTTCGCTCGGCATAGACGCTGCGGCGTCCCACTTCGGTCACCGTTCCGCGATACTCACGAATCTCCTCTTCGGTGAGGCTATCGACGTAGGCTTTGCCCATTTTTATGAGCTGTTTTGCATATTCATACAGTTCAGGGAAGTAATCCGACGTATAGCGAACATTCCCCTCCCACTGAAATCCGAGCCACTCTACGGCATCTTTGAGCGCTTCGACGTAGCGGGTATCTTCCGTCGTCGGGTTGGTATCGTCCATTCGAAGATTACAATGCCCTTTATAGTCTCGCGCGATCCCGAAATTGATCGCGATTGATTTGGCGTGTCCGATGTGGGGGAAACCGTTTGGCTCAGGGGGAAAGCGGGTTACAACTTCGCTGTATTTGCCCGCGTGTAAATCCTCTTCGACGATGGTGCGTAAAAAATCTTTGCTCTCGTTCATTGCTCTAAAACCTTCTCAATAGTAATGCTGTTCTTTAAAATCCGTATTTTATCAAATAAGTCCAATTATAACGATAGTATGTGGCAGATTCCCGTAAAACAGTGGTGAAAAAGTCAGCCAAATCATGGCAAATGTAGGAAATAAAAAATAAATTGACAATCACGATCTACAAGAGTATACGGAAGCGTGAGCTTCTAAGATTTTAGAACGGCACATCTGTATCAGGTAGCAATCGACCTTTATAGACCAAGTTTTTATCCAAAAATAAAGAAAATTCAATACCGTTTGAACCGATAGATTCTGATAAATTCCCGCTCAATTTTGTAGGAATAGCCATCTTCAAATGTGTCGACGTATGTGTTACACCACTGTCAATTACAGTATACGAGGTTTCCAAATCAAATAAACTTTTTTTAGCATTTGCCAATTCAACGCTTAACAATTGCCCATTAAGTGACACTTTATTGACATACAATCGATCTTTGTAAAATATCCCATCTTTGGTAAAGACTTTTATCCTCTCCCCATACAATTTTCTTGCATTGTCATCCATAAGACTCAAAAGCGTTTCTCGTTCAGCTTCCGATCTGACACAGATATACTTCAGAAATTCCTCTATTCTCAACTCATCACGTACCAATACCTCTGCATGTCGACAATAAATAATATGACGACTGTAAGGATCAGAAGGAAGCGACTCTCTATTATAGATATAGTTGAATTCCAATTTTTTCAAATCGCTAATATCACTATAAATTTCAGATTTAGCTGCTGCAATATTTCCGTTACTAAAGCGAATGTCCGGTAATGAGAGCAGTTTTACAAAGTCAAAGAGTAAAAATACCGGTACAGGACAGTGCGCATTATTCGAAATTGAAGAGAAAGGCTTAATACCTTCATTACGATATTGAGTAGGAGTTTTCGCTCCAAAATAAAATCTTACGTACTTTTTTAGATCTTCGTCCGTCCCACTAATCACCGCATCATTTGCATTATCATTGCTCATCAAACCATGTCTAATTGCCTGATCACGGCTATAAAGAATCCCTGTATTAAGAACAGAGGCGATATTATTTACATCACTATAATGGAAAATAAATTTTGGCCACCAACTTTGAAATCCGCTTGGAAAATTTGCTAACAGTTCAGCTTGAAACTTCTTAACAAAATTTTCTCTACTCATGCTGCGAATGTTCCTGACTCATTTTCCGTTTTAGGTTGCATATGAGGTAATAATCTAAGCCCTACTTCGGATTTGTCACCTTCTCCGATTCTTGTCGTGGTCATCAAATCCATAGAACTCAACACGCTCATTACTGCATCACCATGTACAGCCAAATGCGCAGGTAACATGGATTTGCGAACAATACCGTTCGCTTTTAATTCCGACCATAAATTGATTAATGTATCTGTTGACATATGTACTTCAAAACTTTCACTTGAAATTTTTATGCCATCATCCTCTCCATAATTTTCCCACACAACTTCAATCAAAGACCCATCCAATGCCTGAATTGTTTTTGGAATAAGAGCCTCAAATTCTTTTCGGACTAAAGAAACAAACTCATGATTACTTAAATACACGGCATCATTCTTTAACCACGATTCCATTGCAGATGTTTGTAAATGTTCCGGAGTTAAATCATCTTTTTCAGCTATATGTACATATACATCAATTGGCAAATTTTTCAAATACTGTTCCATTAAAGGACGTACTTCGTCCCATTCAAGACCCCCATTACCGCAACCTAACATTGGGAAAGAAATCGAACGGATACCAAGCCGCTGATAATGGTCAACAAATTTTTGCAAACCTGCCTCAATATACTCTAAACGAGAAGGTTTACGCCACTCATGTTTCGTCGGAAAATTTAAAATCCATTTATTTGATGTTTTAAAAAGTTGCAGTTTACCAATATTCAATAATCCGTTTTCGCAATACTTTTGATAGCTGGAAAACATGTCAGGATATAATTGCTTAAATTTAAGAGCAAGCCCTTTTCCCATTACTCCAACCGTATTAACAGTATTGACCAATACCTGAGCATTAGATTCAAAAATATTTGTACGTACATAAGTAATCATAGACAATCATTCTTCGTATAAAATTTAGTTACATTATATCAAGATAGGATGAAAATAATAATAAGTAAGACTTTGTGTCAGTTGTAAAGTAATACTTGACAACTGAACTCTCTCGAACAAATCTTGCAATCTCTCCTTATATTAACCGTCATTATGAGGACTATCTATGAAACGCGTCTATTTAGATAACAATGCCACCACCAAGCTCGACCCGATCGTAAAAGTAAAAATGCAGCCTTTTTTCGAAGAGCTCTATGGTAACCCGAACTCCCTCCACCAATACGGTATCGAAGTGCGCCCTTATCTAAACGAAGCAATGGGGAATATGTACGATGCCCTAAACGCTCCCGATGCAGATGACATCCTCATCACCTCATGTGCGACCGAGAGCAACAATACCGTACTTAAGGGAGTCTTTTTCAAACATATCCTCCGCGATCCAAGCAAAAACCATATCATCGCCTCTGCCGTCGAACATCCATCCGTCTTAGAGACCCTCCACTTCCTCGAAGATAACGGGGCTGAGATCACATTCGTCGATGTCGATCAGTTCGGTTATGTCAGTGCCGAGCGTGTCGCGGCGGCGATCACCGACAAAACGATCCTCATCTCTATGATGTGGGCGAACAACGAAACGGGGATGATCTTTCCCGTCGAAGAGGTAGCCGCACTCGCTAAAGAGCGGGGGATTTTATTCCACACCGATGCAGTTCAAGCGATCGGAAAAGTCAAAGTCGATCTCACTGCAACACCGATTGATTATCTCACCTTCTCCGCCCACAAATTCCACGGGCCAAAAGGGATCGGCGGATTGTATGTCAAAAAAGGCTCTGAACTTCCGAATCTCCTCCACGGCGGGGAACAAATGGGAGGCAAGCGTGCGGGAACTCTCAACGTCGCCTACATCATCGGTATGGGTCTGGCGATGAAACAATCGGTGGGACATTTGGAGAAAATGAACAGTGACGTGCGAGCACTCCGTGACCGTCTCGAAGATGCCATTTCTCAGCTTCCCGATACCATCGTAGTCGGTGATCGTGCACGCCGTACGCCTAACACTATCCTCATCTCACTTCGCGGTATCGAGGGTGAATCGATGTTGTGGGATCTCAACCGCGCCGGAATCGCGGCATCTACGGGGAGTGCGTGTGCCTCTGAATCGCTCGAAGCCAACCCCGTTATGAGTGCCATCGGGGAAGATCCTGAACTCGCCCATACGGCGATCCGTCTCAGCCTCAGCCGTTTTACTACAGAGGGCGAGATCGATTACACCATCGACGTATTCATCAAAGCGGCGGAACGTTTGCGCTCTATCTCCTCTACTTATGCGTATACCAATGAAAAAATGATCAGTTAAGACCTTTTTCACTTTTTGGTGTGCTATTATTGTGCGAACTATTTTATTTAAAGGACTTTAATGTCTCTATCGCACAATGAAAATTTTTTAACCAACGAAGATGATGTATGCCATAAACTTTTTCAATCTACGATTGATACCCAAACAAATCTTATCGTTCTACTCCACCAAAACATCCCTGTCCTTTTTAATAAAGCGTTTCAAGAATTTACCAATATGCCTACAGTTAAAATGTTTCTCCGCGAATTTGGTTCTCTCCAGAACCGTTTCGTCCCTCACGATGCTTATTTCCACGCCGGAAAAGCTAAAAATCCAGATGAATGGACGTGTGCTATCATGGCTTTAGCAGAAACTGATCGTGTCGTCAGTATGATTAACTATCGAGCCGATCCTTATGCCTTTTCCGTTACAATTGAGACACCAGTGGAAGAGTACTCTATAGTCTCCTTTACTGATATTTCCCAAGACCTTATTAAACGTATTATGATTGAGAATGATGTTAGTATTGACAAAGAGAGCGGTGCGTATAATAAAGACTATTTTATTCATACTTCAAAAAGTTTTCAACATGCGGCAGAATTCAATGAAAAAGCCGTTGGCATCACCATGATAGAGCTAATATCATCTGATAATGAAACAGATCAATATCTCCATGAATTTACCTCTAGCGTCAAAAGTCATATTCGCCAAAGCGATATGTTGGTACGTTGGGAGAAAAAAACTTTTTTACTCGCTTATCTTGTCGATACAACTGAAAATGCTATGAAATTTAGCCGAAAACTTCTCCCTATCCTGAGCGAAGAACCTTTTGAAAACCTCAAAACAATCGATATCCGTCTGGGAACCACAGTACAAATCAATCATGAAATCATTAATAATGTAATTGAACGTGCCGAAAAAGCATTACGACAATCTCAAGCCTCACAAACCACTCTACTTTAAATCTACTCAAAATCATCCATCGGTATGTCGATTAAAAGTAGATGGGCATCCCGATTTGCTATAATTTCAAACGGTTCATCTCCGATCACGTGAAGTTCGTCCCGCCGTTTCAAAATATGTCCACATACATTAACTTCACCATCGAGAACAAACAAAACCCGTCCATATCCTAGATTAAGAGGGTCAGAGACCAAGGTGTGTCCAAAAAAGAGATGCGATCCTCGTATACGCATATCCTGTTCTATTCTCAACGAATTTTTTCGTCCATTTTCACTAATAAGCAATGCCCAACGGTTAAATCTATCCATATCACAATTACGTTGCTCGTATCGAGGAGTAAACCCTTTTTTACGAGGAATTATCCACAACTGGACTAACTCAGTTTTCTCAATAGCAGAGGGATTATGTTCTAAAAACCTACTATTTTTTCCTGTACCAACATACTGTATTTGCCCTGCACTGGTTATCCCACGACTCCCATCATTATCTTTGTATTCTAATAATCCTCGTGTAACAATAGTCACAATTCCCATCTCACGATTAGTGTACAATTCACAACTCACCAGTGGCTCAATTTCTCTCTCATGAAGAAGACATAAAGCTCCGAATCTATTTTGCTGACACTGGCGATCATCATTATGATCAATGAATGAACCTTTTTCAGATACTGTGCGCTTACTGGCTCGATGGAGAAATACTTTCATTCCAGACCCCTTAAAAACTATTTTTCAAGATAAAATATGAAACTTTACACATCATATTCAGCTCCCAATTCAGAGCGAGTCAAACGAAGTCTCTCTGCTAATACCATCGCAAGGCTTTGCATAAAATAGAGTGAAGCTTTTTTATGATGTTTGGAAAAAAGATCAAATGCTTCGCGCGATATGCAATACAAATCGCTATCCGCTCCAGCAACCGTATCGGTATAATGAGGTCCTCCATCGAGAAAAGAAAACTCTCCGAAAAAGTTATTTTGTCCTAAAGTACTAAGATGGACACTTTTTCGACCCGAACAAGGGAGCATTATACGCACCAAGCCACGCCGAATCAGAAATATTTCCCCTTTTCCTTCCCCTTCGGAATAAATAATCTCCCCTTTTTTATAGCTGCGTTCTTCTGCAAGAGAGCGTATCTCCTCTAGGGTCTCCTCTTTTCGCCCTCGAATCAGATCAAATTCACTAAGATCTAAAAGTTCTTCCCCTTTTCTCTCAATAATTACCTCTTTGATAATTTTATTTTCTGCCCATTCGATTGCATCATCCAAATCATCAAAAACTTTGATCGGACTAAGATGTTTAAGTAATCCAACCTGATTAAAATAGTTCTCTAAATCATCTCCTGTTGGGAGTTTATGGGGTAATCTGCAAAGTAGGAGATACCCGTCTCTATCATGCAAAATATCTTTAATTTGGAGTAAAATATGAGCAGCCGTGAGATCAACATTCTGCACCCGTTTCATATCCATAATAATGTATTTTTTATGTTGTAAATCTTCTTGAAGCATCGTATAGAGTTGATTAGCCGTACCAAAGAATAGACTACCGTGAAGCTCATATACTGAGAACATATCCCCTTTCTCACACAAAAGGTTCTCCTCTTCACGTCCACGAACCAATTTACTTCTCGCCTCAGTCCCATCCAAATGGCGATACACTACCGAAGCACCTATTTGTTGGATGATATAAAGGACAACTGCGAGAATTAGCCCCACACCAGCCGCTGCTATAAGACTAATCGAGAGAGCGGTCACGGCGACTGAGACAATAATGAAAAAATCGAGTGATGTTTGACGTGATTTGAGGAGCAATATACTGTGTTTATCAATCATTCTAAAACCGATGACCATCAAAATCCCTGCTAATGCCGCGACAGGAATCCATGCGATAAATGCCCCTAAAGCAACAAATGCCACAACAGCCATAATCCCCTCTATCAATCCTGAGAGGCGAGTTTTTCCTCCACTAGAGATATTAACCATCGTTGCACCCATAGTTCCCGATCCAGGCATACCACCGACCAATGCCGATACAACATTACCAGAGCCTTGGGCAATCAGTTCTTTATTGGAGTTGTGGAAAGAGTGGGTCATTGAATCGAGAATGACGCAGGTTTTAAGGGTATCAATAGAAAGAAGTGCCGCTAACGTCAACGCAGGAAAAAATAGGAGGAGCATATCTTCCCAACCAAAATAAAGGATACTCTCAAAACGCCCGATAAAGGTATCGATAAAATTAATCCCTCCACTTCCCCCAAGCTCACCGATAATAAAAGAGTTATTAGGCTCAAGTAATTTTGGATCAACCAATCCTAGAACAAAATAAACACCGACTCCCACTACCAATGCAGTAATAACCGCAGGAATAGTCCGTAATACTTTATCGGCATAAATCATACTCATAATGGTAGCTGCACCGACAACCATACTTTGCCATTTCCATCCGCTTACAATTTGAAATGAGTCCCAAAAATGGGTCCCTTGAGGAAGTCCTACAAAGATCGGTGATTGTGCCGCAATAATATAGAGCCCTACCCCGCTCAAATAACCGCTAACAACAGGGAACGGCATATATTTAATCAATTTTCCCAAACCGATTACACCAAAGAGGATCTGAAATGTCCCTGCCAAAAGTGCCACGATCATCAACATCATAAACACCATATCAGGACCGATATCTTGCGAAATATAGTGCAATGCAAATGCCGATAAAACAGCCGCAGCTGGAGCACTCGGAGCAGAAATCAATCTCTCTGTCCCTCCCATTAGAGAAGCAACCACACCCATCGCTGCTACACCCAAAATTCCAGCAACTGCACCGTACGCGGCATAATGCCCACCGATAACGGCATAAATCGTTACCCCAAACGCAATCGCTGCTGGCAATGCCACCAACATCGCCGCCGTTCCGCCCCAAAAATCACCTAAAAAATTCTCTCTTTTAAACATATACTACAATCCCTATCTTCTAGTTACTCTTTTATTCTACCCAAAATAGAATTTAGAGTTTATCTTCAATCTTTTCAGCGATACTCTCTCCCAGTTGATCAAGCGGCATCTTTTTTTTACTATTATACCGTTCCTCTATTTTTTCCTCACTTGAGGCATTATTTTCAGAGGCAGATTGATTCATCTCAGAAGAACTATTCATATCACAACTATTGTATGCGGCAATATATTTATCCAAATAAAATGCTTTAACTATCAAAAAAACAATGGCAAAGATAAAAATATAGATAATTTTTCGCATCTATCGATCTCCAACGGGACTAATGTTTAGCGTATTCTACCGTATATTATTCACCGTTTTGAAATAGCTTTTTATTTTACTAGGAGCGAATTCGCTAGGGATAGAATAAATGACATTAAAGTGAATAATTTTCATACGCCTTCCCTTATAAGGTTAGTAATAATGGGTTCATCAGACTCTTGTTTGAGGATAATAATAATTTGCTCTTGTTGTTTCATCACTTTAAAAATTGCATATCTATCACCGATAGTATCCAAGTGAACGAGATTGATATACTTGGGATCAAGTGGGAGAGTGATAGGGAATGCCGATTCGAGACGAATTAGTTTTTTCTCTTTTTTCATCACTAACCATGTGACATAGGGGTATTCTATCCCATAAATCGAGCTTTGTGTCTCTAATGATAGAACACTATAGTTTTTCGGATTATTATCCAACAAGGTAAATTTACGTGCATCCATGATGTCATTGCGTAGCAGAGTTAAGGCTTTATTCTTTTCATCGAATTCATTGAGCTTTTTTTCATAAAAGGTGTTGGATTGGCGGAGGTTGTCTATCGTTCCATACAGTACTAGCATCAGTAACGAGGTGAGGATGGTAGTAATCAGAATCTCAATAAGGGTAAACGCTTTTCTCATTAAGGATTCATCTGTAAAGTATAGATGGTATAACTCTTTTTTCCCATCGTATAGCGCATGGATTTGAGATCTGCTCTTTCATTGAGAGAAGATGAATCGCTACTATAATTACGATAAGAGGTAATTGGAACAGAAGAAACGATGTTTTGCTGATAATTACCAATCCGTTTATCTTTCATAATTGTTGTCATTTCATCGCTACGGATTAAAAAACGCTCTTTAATCAGATCATACAGATTGGTTTGTGTAAAATAAATCTCTTGATCGGAAAAAAGTAGTCCGTAGGTATAGGCACGGTAACCATCGGACTGCTCGATTGCATTACCGATTAGTTTGTGGTTATTAGCAGCTGATTGGATCAAAGCCAACCCAACAACAGAGACGAGAGTAACGGCAATGACCATTTCAAGAAGGGAAAATGCATTACGTTTTGGTATGGACAATTGTGATACACTACAATGATGTGAAACAATAATACTCATATAAAAGCCATATTTAAAATCTTATATCAAAATTATAGCTATTTTTAGTTGTTTCAAGTTTAGAGAGCCATTCCAGTAAAGCTTGATTGGGACTTTTTTAAATATCTTTGACTCCAACGCGAATGATTTCATCGAGACTTGTGGAACCATTCTGGAGTAGATCGATAAGCTGCTGTGATAAAAAGCGCATCCCTCTTAAACGCATTTGTTCTCTAATAGTAAAATCGTCATTAGACTGTTTAATCAGCGATTTTACTTCATTATCAATCATCAGAAATTCGCCAATTGCCTGCCTTCCGGAATAACCGGTATTTGAACAATGGGGACATCCCTTAGCCTCAAAAATTTTTAATCCGAATGGAAGCTCAAATGAGCTTGCAGATTCATCATCGATAATTGTCTCTTGTTTGCAATGAGGGCATAGAAGTCTTACCAGTCGTTGCGCCAATACACCTAATAAACTCGAACTGATCAAGAAGCTGTCTATCCCCATATCGGATAGGCGTGTGATGGCGGAAGTAGCATTATTGGTATGAAGTGTTGAGAGCATCAAGTGACCGGTCATGGCGGCTTTGATCGCGATTTCTGCAGTTTCGGTATCGCGTATCTCACCTACCATGATAATATCGGGGTCTTGTCTAAGGATGGAACGTAAACCGCTAGCAAACGTAAGCCCTACTTTGGGATTGATTTGGATTTGATTAAGATTATTGGCATTATATTCAACGGGGTCTTCGATTGTAATGATATTTTTTTCAGGAGTTTCTAAAAACTGCATAAAAGAGTGTAGAGTGGTTGATTTTCCACTCCCTGTAGGACCTGTTATCAGAATCATCCCGTGAGAGTGTTTTAAAAGATCTTTAAACTGATCTGTCAATTCCTGTTCAAATCCCAATTCAGTCAATGTCGGTATCTGATGCGATTGCATCAAAATCCTCATAACAATTCTTTCACCATAATAGGTTGGCAATACCGATACACGAATGTCGAGACTTTTCCCTGCTATTTTGATCTGCGTCCGTCCATCTTGCGGTATCCGTTTTTCTGAGATATCAAGATTCGAAATGACTTTTATACGGCTAATGATAAGATTGATGACGGAAGTGTCAACATCGATGTGTTTTGAGAGGGCACCATCGATACGAAATCGTATCTGAGCGTTGAATTCATGCATCTCAATATGGATATCGCTGGCTCGCTGTTTAATTGCCTGATAAAAAAGTGAATTAACAAATTTGATAATGGGGGCAGATTCTTCATTTGACAGAAGATCAGAGGAGTTACGTAAAAACTCAGATAAACTTATCTCTTCATAGATAAGATCCTCACTCTCATTTTTAATGTGACTAATCTGCTTTTCAGTATTGATTTCAAGAAATTTACGATACAGCAGATTATAGGAAGTGGATTCAATATGACAAAAGGGGAAAACAAGCCCCATTTTGTCTGCAAAGTCCAAAGCATCCAAATATTCTGTATCTGGAAGTACTGCATAGATTGTATCGTCACAGATAGCAAATAAAAGACCATTTTTAATCGCCAAAGAAAAATCAATATGATCGGGAATATACGGTTCTATAGAATGAAAGGTCAATAAAGGGATACGAAGCATAGCTTAGTCTTCTTTTTTAGGGAGGATTTTTTTAATATACTCGTTTTGAAGCTTGTCTAATTCTTCGAGTTGAGATCGTAATGTAGCAAGATCAGTACTTTTATCAACAATATAAGGGGTAAGTACAATAACCAAATTTATTTTATCCACAGAATCAACTTCATTTTTAAAGAGATATCCTAAGAGAGGTATATCACCCAATCCAGGTAACTTTACTACAGATGTATCCTTTTTATCTTTGATCAGTCCGCCGATAATTACACTTTCTCCATTTTGAACAATGGTAACGGTTTTTACCTCACGTTTAGTAGTTGTTGGTCGGTCTGCAATTGAATTTGGCTCGATATCTTCCAATTTTGCTTCGACATTTAAAGTGACTTTATTGTCATCAGAAACACGAGGTTTTAGCTTGAGCATTAGTCCAACATCTTGACGCGTATAGTTTGAAGCAGGTAAATATGAAGAATTGGCAGATGCAACCGTACCTGATAAAATTGATACCGTTTTTCCTACATATATTGAAGATTCTTGATTATTAGAACATAGCAATGAAGGTTCACTTAATACATTAGCTGCACCATTAGTTCCTAAAAAAGATAGCGATGCCCCAAGTGCAATACCTGATGTAATTGTGGCGGGGGTAAAGTTGAAAAAACTGCTTGCTGAGGAATCTAATGTTATTGGATTTCCTGTCAGTTTTGTTCCTAAGGTATACAAATTTGAATTATTTAGTATTCCCCCAGTTACTCCATATTTTATTCCGATTTCTGTTGATTTATTTTCACTTATTTCGACAATTTTCGCTTTGACATAGACTTGTTTTTTTTCAACGTCTAACATATCGATAGTTTTTTTGAGGTCTTTATAATCTTCATCGGTTGCAGTGATGATAAGAGCATTGGAACTTTCATCACTTGTAATACTTGCACGAGGATCACCCGGTTTGAGAACTTTTTTTGATATTACATCATTGAGAGTAGTGACAAGAGCTTTTGCATCACTGTTTTTTAAAATTACAACATGATTGTATTGTGTTGTTGTCAAGTCGCGTGTATCAATAGATTCTATTAATGTTTTCACTGTCTCAATATTTTTAGGATAATCAGAAATGATCAAAGAGTTATTTTCTTTCGAAATGGCAATTTTTGCCCCTTTACTCACTAGATGCTTGATTTTTCCTGCCATTGAATCGGCTGTATTATTTTTGAGCGTCAATACTTCCGTAGTCATTTGGGGCACTTCTGTTTGACGAGAAATTGGAAGATTTTGTTGGGTAGCATCTGCACTACGGATGACATTGAGATACCCGTTTCCTCCGTCGATAAGTGTAAACCCATTATTCTCCAGAATATTTATCAGTAAATCGTATAAATCCTCTTTGTATATAGGTTTAGCTGAAACAAATGCAATTTTTCCATTGATAGGAGTGCTTATTAAAATATTTTTTTCCATGATATTGGAAACCATTTTTATAAAATCAGCAATCTCCAGTCCATTAATAGAAATATTTATTTGTTCTTTTTGAGAAGATAAGGGTTGAAATACATTTTGCGCTAGTGAAGGAGATGGCGGTACTATTGGTTTGGAGATAATGCTAATTGTATTTGGTAAAGTATGAGGAAGTATTTGTGGAACAAACGGCGCAGCAAAACTGACCGATCCGATCAATAGATAATTAATGGCGAATTTCATATTCTAACTCCTTGATTTTACCTTGTCGTAACAATGTTATTTTCAAACTTTGCATCTGAGGTATTTTTTGATAGATTCGTATTAGCTCTCCGCGAGTAGGGATGGATTTATTGTTAATTGCAAGTAGTGTATCACCTTGAATAAGACCTATACTTGAAAAGAGTGAGCCATTCGAGATATCTTTAATCCTATATCCAAATATCTTCCCATTTTTATAAATTTCGTTTACTCGGGTATTCGACCAAACATCGTATACATTAGTATTTTTCTTCAAAAACGACTGATCAATTTGAGAATATGTTTTAGCAACTTTTGCTTTGACTGGTTTGTGTTTAATGTCTTGGACCGTCTTAACACCAGGTTCCTTACAAGGCAACATACCGATTTTACCAACACTTAGAGAAACTTTGCTCCCATAAGCCTCAAAAATTGCAGTATCTTTATTGATGTCTATCAATTTATATTGCTTGTATGTGGCTCCTTTGTTAACTAAATCGCTTTGTGCCCCATTTTCTATCATAATGAAGTGTTTGTTATTACCGTTAATAATAGCAGTAACCGTATACGGATCATATCTCAGTACTTCTTTGGAAGCAGTTTTAGTAACGAGTTCAGTTGGTGTAGGGTAGCCTATATCAATAGCTTTTGAAAGATTGTAAAGTTCGAAGAAATACTTTTGTTGCTCTATAGGTTTTTCATTTCCGTAAGGTTTTGTGAAATAAAATAGCATCAACGTGATTATTTGTACACCTAAGAATACAACCATAACCAGATTAATCATACGTAAGATTGACTTATTCATAAGAAGACTCATAATGGTATCCATGCTTCATTTCATGCATGTTTTTTAGCCAGTGACGATAGAGCCAACGCCCTTGATTTGTAGGTAAAATATCAATCTGAATTAGTTTCATCGAACAATCTATACTTCCTGAAAATTTCCCAATATCCCCTGTTCCGGTAAAGGTTAATTTTTTTGGATTCCATAGAAAATGTCGGATAGTTATGTTAAAAATATCTCCAGGAAAAAGCGGGAAAAAACTATCAGAGGGATGAAAATTGTTTAAACTGGCAGTATTATAAAATCCAAATATATGGATTTCTGCCGTTTTTACTATACCCAACTCTATCCCCTCATAAACGATTTGTCCATTTTCAATCAGTAGCTCTTCGCTATGCTGCGAGATGATTTCATTATTTATGACAATATTATAGGGTTTAAGAGCATTTTCAAATGAAAAATAGAGGTTTTCTTTTGGGATAAAAAGGAATCCAATTATAATTAATAATATGACCAATATCCATCGTCTCATGATTCGATCTCCACATAAACCGTTGCATGGGAGACATCAATTCGTTTTAGTTCATAAACTTTTATGATGCATGAGCTATTAAATAGTTCATTTGTTAATTTATTAAGTTCATCAGGATTTAACTGCGAGTACTGGAGGGCATATCGGGATCCTCTTTTTGTATTTATAGTTAATTTTGGAAAAGTACGAAGTTTTTTGATTGTTTGTTTAAGTTGAACCTTACTCTCCCATTTATCTTTAAGAGCAATAATAGTTTTCCCTTCTTCGGAGAGTTTTTGATTCTCCATGGCTTGGAGTTGAACACTACCTTTTATGTTACTAACAGAGGAGTTTAACATCCATCCGCTGATGAAAAATAAAATGAAAAAAAAGAAAAGTACTGCAGGTTTTACCATAATGAAGCCCTCACAGTGGTACGAGTACCTTTAGCCACGATGGATTCAATTTTGAATCGTTTAGAAAGATAATTACGAATTGCTTCTGCCCTCTTATCGCTTTGGAGTATAAAGACTATATCAATATGCTCATCCCGAATAGATATTGACTCGATTCTCTCATTATCAGAAGATAAAAGTTGAAGGGATTTGTGTTGGAAAGGGAAAGATTGAAGATAATGAATACTTTCTCTTAAAGTATTTTGCTGAGACTCTTTTTTGAGTAAGCTTTCTTTGATATTTTGAATGAGCAAAGTACTTGATGGGAGGTGATTGGCGCTTAGTATACTATTTTTTTCTTCTTGGAGTTGATCATAGATTTGTTTGAATAACGTTATTTGTGTCAAAAATACAGCAATGATTGCCCCAGCTATAAGATACGTTATCTTTAGACTTGAGGCATCCATACTGTGATCTTCGAAAAAATGGTAAGGATATGTGTTGAATGAAGAATGGAAGTTTTTCCTGATCGTATTCCAATTGGAGTTTTTTTCTACATAACAGGAAGGGAGATAGAAAACAACTCCATCATCGACAAGTATAACTTTTTTTCCTCCAAAGTTTATTGGATCATTAAGAGGAGAAAATTCACTTTGAGCAAAAAATATATCTCCAATATTTTTAGGGTCAATTCCGGCATCAATGATTGATTGACGAATCCTTGTTTTGGAAAAAGCGATTAAAATAAATTTTCCATTTTGACTCGGATAAGCAACATAGTCGTATTTTTCGTCGGGAGGAATTAGTCCATCAAAAATAGAAGGCGCTAGTGTTTGTGCATCGCTATTTTTGAGTACAGGCAACGCTATTTTTTTAATCCAATAAAGTGAAGGGAGTAAAATAAGATCGATTTTTTTGCTTCCCTCTCGCAATAAATGAGATTCATCTATTCCAATAACACATAATTGTCTATTTTTCCGGCGTACAACTTTATAATGCTTCTGCATCTTTTGGAGTAGGGATAAAATAGTGCTGCTAAAAAGTGTGTAATTGGACATTAGATACTATTTTTTTCCCAACATTATAATTAAATTTCGCCGTATCTTGAACTCCCTTAATATCAAATGACAAACGAGATTTCACAAGATAAGAGTTGTTTTTATTAAAAAAACAGAAAAATATATCAAAATTTTGCTGAGAAATTACCCCTTCGATCCCAAGTTCACTAAAATTGTTAAAAGGATGGAGACGATTTGTAGTTAATCGATACACGGTATCATTATCGAGCGTTGGAAATATGAGATGTAGTACTAATGGTGAAACGTAGTTGAAGTCAATTTTCTCCCCTTCAAATACAAGTATATCTCTCCATGGAATTTTAAAGATTGTTGTATCGCCTGACTTAGATACATAGATATTGATCAAACTCATCCACTGTTCCATCGATTCGATGCGACCATTTTTGTAATCAGGGTTTTCAATCACTATTTCACTTCCGGTTGAGCGTTCATTGAAATCCGTGTCTATCGTATCAGCAATCATATCTATGAGTAAATGAGAATCTTTAATATGGTACTCGTTGGTAAGAGTCTCAAAAACTCCGCTAGTATCTATTTTATTTGAGCTATTCAAATCAATGATACTATTGATATTGAGTTTAGATTGTAAAGGTTCAATAGAGAGGTAAAAAACAACATCAGACGCGGTATCGTTTACTTCTATCGGATACTGTACCATCTTGTCAAAGTCTTCTGTGGTGGAAATGGATGAGAAGTAGTGTTCAAGTATCCCTTTGGCGCTTTTTATCATCATAATTGTCTGTCCGTCGGATCGTATGTTGTTGAGTCTATCTAAAGAACGTTGAACAAGACCGAGGGAGACGCTAATTAATACACCAATAACGATGAGCATCAATATCGTCGCCAGTAAAACAACACCGCTTTTTTTCATTTTTACCTAACCGATTATGTGATATAATAAAGATTAGTGATTTTAGTACAATTATACTTAATAAGGTAAAAAGAGGGGAGTGTGGAAAGAAAACCAAATACAGTATTAGGGCTGTTTTCCCTGTCGATTTTCATTGTCTCATTGTATGCGCTCAATTATACAAAATCGCTTTCCACTGGAATATCCGATAGTTCCTCTTTATCATTCGTTAGTGGAAATAATCGAAATTTTAATTCCGATGATATTGAAATTGACTATCAAACCCCAACGCAGCCGATGGCAGAAAGTAGCCCCTCAACTGAGCCTTTATCTTCCCCCTCTTCATTAGTTGCTCCACCTGCACTTATAGCGTCAAACGTAGCATCATCAACGCCATTTCCACCTCAATTGCAATATCCAGTTTTAGGTTCTCCGTCTCCTAATGCTGCTACATATGCGTCGTCAATGCCGATAAAATCGACTTTAGCGGCAGAAGCAAATCATCCCGTCATTACTAATACGTCCATACAAAATACGGTGCGAGCCATACCACTTTCTCAATCCATAAGAATGATGGATCCATCATCCATGCATATTCTTTCTACGATTTCTCAAAACGCTGATCCATCATCAAGTGTTATTGTCAATGCTACGCCCACGGAATCACCTTCTTCGATGCCCTCTTCATCAGTACCTCAGATATCTATGCCAATTTCTTCGTCTACGCCTAATCCCAAATGAACAAAAAAGCCTTCACTCTTCTAGAACTCCTTATCGTTGTCGTGTTAATGGGGGTAGTGTACGGATTAGTGATTTATACGTTTTCTTCTACCGAATCCGCTCCAAAACATATGGATGATTTTCGATCTTATTTAAAACCATATGTTTCTAAATCTTCTGCCGAGTTGGTATGTTACGACGATTGCCGCCGATGCGCTATTTTTTCAAATAGCCAAAAAGTAGCTGAAATAAAAAACGATCACTTTTCGCCTGAACTTAAAACATATCGTTTTAATGTCATGGGAGATTTCAACCCGATCCGCTATCCGGATCGATTAATTGATGAAAAATTTCAGAACGTTTGTTTGAGTTTTACCTTATACCAAAATGACAGTTCGACACCGTTGTTTCTCGAAGATCGGGGAAAGGTTACTTATTTTCCGACCTATCTCGGGTCAAAACAAGAATTTTCTTCGATTGATGAAGCGAAAGATGCTGTCTATCCCTTCTCAATATATCCAACATCAACAGATAGTTACTATTATCAAGAATGATATTTAGCTCATTCTCCTGATTTCATTCTAAATAATTGGAAAATATGTTTCAATCAAGCCCTAACATCCAAATTCCCATATCCCCACATCTCTTTTAAATCCGCTGTTATTTTGTCATATAAATGAATAGTATCGTTAACTTTTTGAATGTAGTTATCAGTAAATACACCCTTAGGAGTGCCGTCATCGTAAAATCCTTTTGAATTATTGCTAACCAAATCTTTTAACTTATCGCTAATGATCGTATAGTGCTCAATAACTTCAGATTTAGAATAACTGTTACATACAACTTCTGAAGTTCTCCAAGCGTCTATCCCCGCGAATTCTTGCATAGATTGCCCGCTCCTCCCAGCTTTATGATAAAAGTTATTGAGTTGTTTAGCATATTCAAAACCAAGATCATGAAATTTTTGAGTTTGGCTAAATTCATCGCTAAACGAATAAAGATTTTTAAACATCTCATTACCGAGTTTTACTTCTTCTTCTTCTGTTATTTCATTAAATGTATCGTCAAAGCACAGAGTAATTAATCCGTTCCCGGATTCTGTTGCATCACCTATATAGGGTTTTGTTTTTTGTTTTTCTATTTCCATTTCCTGTTCTGTGATATAAGGAAGTTGTGCCATATCCGGTAAAAGCTTTGGACGGGGAGCGGAGGCAATTATTTTTTGCATAGCAACATCTGCTGCATACCAGCTTGTATCAAAAGCCTCTAAATTTTTCTTCCCCTCGGGGGTCTTATTATTCATAATACCGGTGAGATACGTGATAAGTTCTTGGTTTGTTTTCTCTTGAACAGGGTCTATTTTTACATACGAACTTATATCTTCTCCTAGATCAAAATAGTCATACGCTTTTTTATTGATCGAGTCCGTTTTTTGTGGGGTAGTATCGGCTGAAACTGTCGGTGTCGTTGAAGCACTTTTGGATAATTCAGCCGTTTGTGTCATTGTATAAGCATTTTGTGTTGATGCTGAAATCTGCATGGTTATTTCCTAAAACAATAAATAGTGGACTATCGATAATCACTAAAAAAACTTACTCTCAAGCCTTAACATCCAAATCCCCATATCCCCACATCTCTTTTAAATCCGCTGCAATCTTGTCATATAACTTTATACTCTCTTTCATCTCTTGAACTATATACATACCATGAGTTACATTCTTAGGGGGTCGGTATAAAATATCTGTTAATTCCTTGCTTACTGTTTCATAATAATTAATAGCTTCAGATTTTGAAAAGCCTTGCTTTGCAACCTCTGAGGTTAAAAATGCTTTTGAACCTACTGCATCATAAACAGGTTTGTGGGATTGTAATATCTCACTCTTTTTTTCGCCTAATTTCACATTATATTTATCAAATAGCTCTTGAAATTTGTCCGTTTTAGAAAACTCATCGCTAAAGGAATAAAGGTTTTTAAATCTTTCCAAGCTTAATTTATTTGATTCGTCTTTAGTGTATCTATGATAATCATCGTTTACTAGGGTTGGATCTAGCGTCAGAGTTCTAATCGGTTCCCCCATTTCATGTGGAAATTGTTTTTGTCTTTCATTAAAATCAATTATAAATACACCAATATTTTTAATGATACTTTCAATGTCAAGAACGGCATTTTTGGCATAGTCTTCACCTAGAAAATCTTTCATTTCAGCCATATTCATACCTCTTATAAGCTCTCCATCAATTCCTTGCACTCTGTATGGTCTATCGATATCGATGGAATAGAGGTCTGGTATTAACTCTGTATATGTTAGTGACATTAACTCGGCTTCGAGCTCTTTAGCTTCTTCTTCGGTAATTAAAGCACTATAAGAAAGTGTGTCCAATGCGTATAAATTTTTCTTCCCCTCGGGGGTTGTATTATTCATAATACCGGTGAGATACGTGATAAGTTCTTGGTTCGTTTTCTCTTGAACAGGGTCCGTTTGTGTGTACTGACTTATATCTTCCCCTAAGTCAACATAAGTGTATGCGCTTTTATTGATCGAGTCCGTTTTTTGTGGGGTAGTATCGGCTGAAACTGTCGGTGTCGTTGAAGCACTTTTGGATAATTCAGCCGTTTGTGTCATTGTATAAGCATTTTGTGTTGATGCTGAAATCTG
>Ga0209467_1000773_pt1 | contig 36410 bp, 55 predicted proteins | sample Higcelwee11metaG_FD_187175 | JGI IMG/M metagenome (GOLD analysis project Ga0209467, IMG submission 187175) | Freshwater pond sediment microbial communities from the University of Edinburgh, under environmental carbon perturbations - High... | ecosystem: Environmental > Aquatic > Freshwater >... | reverse complement strand
TGGAGTTAAATACACCAAAACAGTCGCAGAATCTGTTCCAATATCAGATGTAACAGGAATCCACGTTGTTTATTATGATGAAGGAGTATTAACTGAAATGGCTAATCCGACTGATGCACAAAATTCTCTAGTAATCAGAACAAAACCTATTGTATCGTACCTGTATTGGAATTCTACAGATGGCGAAGCTATATACATCGGAGAGGAAAGACATGGTATTCAGATGGATGGTAATACCCATGCTTACCTACATTTCACTGAAGGATTAAGATACATAAGTGGATTAGGATTAAACAGTATTGTTATTGGTAATGGTAGTTCAAATACCCACGCACAATTCGGAGTTGATATTGGAGACGTTACCGATGAAGACATATACGACTTAATACAGCCCGTGTTATATACAACAGGGCTTCCAATTTACTATATGTTAGGAGATGAAGAATGGAGTAGAGATGTAGTAAGTGGCTATAGTGTAACTAAAACAGGAACAGTTGGTGAGGATAGGTTGGCGTACAACTTCTTAAATGGTGCAAGTTGGGAACTTAAAGAAGTAACTGATGGTGATTACGTATTGTGTCATGTGTTCGCTACTACAGAGAAGGATAAACCCATGATAGCTGTAATGGGGCAAAATGAATACAACAATGTGGTGAATGCAAGAACAGGAGCAGATACGGAGATTAGAAACCTAGTATTAAGTGAGTTACCATTGCCAGAGATAAGGCCAATAGCAACTTTGATATTCCAAACAAATGATTCTTATGCTAATGCTATGAAGGCAAAAATTGTTACTACAGCCGATGGAAATAATTATGTAGATTGGAGAGATGATTCAATATCCAGAGTAGAATTAAGCACAACAGACCACAACTCTCTAACAGGAAAGCAGGGCGGCACTTTAGGAGAGTATTATCATCTTACAGCGGCACAACAGGCCACAGTAGCCGAGCTTGACGGGTTTGGTACATATACAGACCAAGCAGCACTTCAATCAATAGACCTAGAGAATAGACAGTTAATGTCTAACACAGAGAGTGGGCCAATAGTATTGAATTGGGAGAATGGGCAAGTAAAAATAGCAAGTGGAGCAAGTAGAAGTGCATATACTATAATAGATAATGCCAACAGTTCGGATAGGACAGTTACCTTCCCTGACAAAGATGGAACAGTAGCTATGCTTGATGACGTTGGTTTATCACAGGCTCAAGTATTAACAAGAACAATTTAATTTTAATAAACTTAATATGATAATTCTCAATACAACAAGTGATGCAGTAGAAGCAGTATTAACAAGTGCTGCTGCTGTTAATCAACTTCAATGTGCCAGTTCTTATAGAGATATAACGACCACGACATTTATTCCTAGTAGAAACATGATACTCACTAGCGACACAACGGCCGTGTCAATAGTTCCAGCCCCCGATACAGACAACCAAAGGGTTGTAGACTTTATATCCGTATTTAATTCTGATACTGCTAATGCCACAGTAACCATACAATTCAATGATGGCAGTGGTACATTTACACTATGGAAAGGGGTGTTATTACCAAATGAAAAAGTGGAGTACGCAGAAGGTTCTGGATTCAGATTAATTAGTAATGGTGGAGTTGAAAAGACAGCTGTAATGAATGCAACCTCACCAGCAAGTAGTGTATTAAATATCGTTACCCTAGCAGCGGATGTAGTTAACAATAATGCCACATTAAACACCATCGCAGATGTAGACGGATTGGCCGTGCCTATAACAGCGGGAAATAGATACTGGTTTAGATTCCATATAACCTATACGGCACAGGCTACTACAACAGGTTCAAGATGGAGCGTATTTGTACCAGCGAACAACTATTTTGCCATGACTTCAAACTATACTCTAACAGCGACTTCAAACACGCCAAACAATATCATAGCTAACGACATACCAGCTGCATCAAATGCAACTTCACTTGGAAATGGTTCAACTACAGGTAATATGTGTGTAATGGAAGGATTTATAACACCTACAGAAGATGGATATGTACAAGCAAGGTTCGCTTCCGAAGCTGCCAACTCTGCTATCACTGCTAAACAGGGTAGTTTTGTTGAATGGTTACAAGTAATTTAACAACTAATTAAATGAAGAAGATCATAAAGTGGGTTATGGCCTTAATATTGGCTCTCGTTCTTGTTTTATTCGCAAAACAGATTTGTTTATTACTAGGTAGTGTATTTATTTGGTTATTCTTTCATATATGAGTTATTGGTCAGATAGACAAAGCAGAAGACTGTTACACAGTGAAAGGCTAGGATTAGCTGCAATGAACAAGGTATTGCCTATGTATGACCTTGCACTGCGAAACATTAATAAAGAGATCAACAGTATATATGTAAACTACGCCAATAAGGTTGGATTAGATGTTGGTGAATTAAGCAGGGTTCTATCTGGTGCTGACAAGAGTAATTTTATCAAAAACATTCAGGCTGATATGAGGGCGTTGGGATTCAATGTATCTGACATCTATGATAAGAACTACATAGCCCGTTTGACACGCCTAGAGGCTCTCAAACAGCAGGTATACTGGCAGATACAGCGTATAGCCCCAAAGGAAATAAACACCACCACAGGGGCGTATGCGAGGATAGTCTTTGACGCTTACAATTCCCAAAGAGAAGATATTAGATTGCAGATGGGAGCTAGTAGCGGGTTTTCTACTATAGACGACAGGGGTATCAAGGAGATATTGGCTAACCAATGGGAAGGTGGTAATTATTCAACGAGGATATGGACTAATACTTCAAGATTATCAATGAACTTACAAGAGGTTCTAGGAGCGGGACTAACCACAGGTATATCACAGGATAAAATGATCAGAATGATACAAGAGCGAATGGATGTTGGAAAGTTTAATGCTACTAGGTTAATCAGAACAGAAACCGATTACTTTCAGAATCAAGGGGAACTACAAAGCTACAGAGACGAGGGCATTAGATTCTATAAGTTTGACGCTGTTATGGATAATAGAACTTCCAATATATGCGAGGAACACGATGGTAAGGTGTACAGGGTAGAAGATGCCACAGTTGGTGAGAACTTTCCTCCATTACATCCTAATTGTAGATCGGGAACGCAAATCGTGTTTGATAACGAAGTAAAAGCGAGAGAAGTTGAGAAAGCCCCTACTCCACAACCTAAAAAGGAAGATGTACTCAATCCAGAGACAACCGATATGTTCAAAGAAATTTATGAAGCCAACATCGGAGGTCTTGTATCGGATGGTTGGAAGCGTAACAAGTAGTGTATGTAACAAGTGTTACCCTAACTGTTGGTAACGGTGAATATAGTTAATCTTATTACCCGAACAATGTTTGATCTTGAAGAAAAGACTGTTAAACAAAGGAACAAGATTGATACACTAGAGCAAGAGAACGAAGAGCTTAAAGAAACTATACTGATTAACAGGAGATTTAACAAATTATCCCTTAAAGAAAGGATAAATGTAGCCATTGACATTAAGGAGATAAGTAATAGACTAGAGAATATAGACCAGAGAGTTAAACAACTCGAAGTTAAACCTAAAAAGAAGAAAACATTTAAGTTTTTAGGGGAATAAAGTGAAAACCTACTGTCCAAGGTCAGGTTTATACAAAATTATCCGTGAGTTAGTCGATGAATTTCCTACTTTACGCCAAGATGAGCAAAGGCTCGTATGGTGTGTTTGGGTTAAATTGGGTTATGCCACAGAATATATTATGAACTATTCTGGGTATATGAACGCACCGTCTGATTCTACAATATTAAGAATAAAACGAAGACTATTTGCAGACCATCCACCATATAAATTCAGTAGCAAAAAGAATGCCTAATCAAGAAGGATTAATTATTAATAGCAAGGGAGATTTCAAGAGTGTTAATGAAATGGTTTATGAGAGTATGGATAAGAGTGAACCTATATACAAAGAAGACCCGTACAAGGAAGTTACATTCGATCAGATGATGGACGAGATGATAAGAAGAAGAGAAGCCCGAAGAGAGATTGAGGGTATTCCCGACAGTATAGAGATAGAAATAAAATCTGACACCCCTATTGTGATTGGCTTGTTTGGAGACCAGCACATGGCGGGGAAGGAAGTTGATTATGAGATGTTGAGAAGAGATGTACACTTCATAGCAGAGAATCCAAAGTGCTATACAATACTTGGTGGAGATGTAGTGGACGGTGCTGCGTTCAATCCCGCACAAGATGACAAGATAGCCTCATTCACAGAAGAGACTACAATGGCTCTCAAGATGTTTGATATGTTAGGCAAGGGAAGTATATTAGCGGCCCTACAGGGTGATCATGATATGTGGAGTGAGAAGAGTGGCCCAACTCTATACAATAGCTTCAGAGAACGATATAAGACACCTTTAATGAGGGGTTCAAGTGTAATCATGCTTAAAGTAGGGGATGTTGTTTACAGAATAGTATGTGCTCACCAATTACCAGGGAATTCTATATATAACGATAGTCATCCAGAAAACAGAGAGAGTAAATTCGGAAGACAAGGGGCTGATATATATGCAGGTTTCCATAACCACAAGAAAGCATTATCTCAACAGTCAGTATCTATCGCAGGAGAGGGTTCTAAAATGCAGACCTTTGTTGCAGGTGGCCCATACAAACTAACTGATTCATACAGTGCAAAGAAAGGGTATGGTAAGAAGGATCAATCGAACGAATCCACGGTTGGTGCGGTATGGCTAGTATTACACCCTTACAGAAAAGAAGTTGAAGCCTTTTGGAGTTTAGAAAGTGCCAGAGAAAGGATTGAACCTTATCTTACAGGGAAGTTGAAGTCTAAAAAGCCAACGGCTGTATCTGATATAATTAAGGAGATAGCAAAATGAGAATAAAACGACAATTATGTGAGGTATATTCTAGGGTAGTAGGATATATAAGACCAGTTAGCCAATGGAATCCAGGGAAACAGGCAGAGTTTAGAGATAGAAAAACATTTAAGATGTGGCCGTCTGGGACAGTTTTGCAACAAAGTTAAGGCCTGATAGTGGTGGTTATATCTTTCCAATACCCATCACTAATTAGTTCTTAAACCCAATTTGTCGGATGACTTACAAGGGGTTGTTCTTAAAAATTGAATAGGGGTGTTTTGACATATTGAGGTGGCTCTAATCCTTGCAAGGCGAATTCAAAACATCTCTATTTAGTCTTTAAGACTATGTTCGTTAAAAACTAGGTATACATGGAGGCATAAATGAAAATCAAGGCGAATAAAAAGTATCGCAATATTGACTTTCGTTACATAGCAGAATTGAAAAGCTATGTGGGGCTATCCAAAGAAGAGTTTGACGTGGCACTCAATGGCGTGTTATTTCGGGGACAGCGACACCCATTATGCTACGTTTTCTGGCCAGAGGGGAAATATCGTAATGTACGGATAACCTTAACAGGAGAGATTGGAACATTGATAGGTGAGAGTATCATCACTACACAATCTCCGCATTTAGAGAACTCAACAAGGGGGATAGTTTTATTGCCAGACGATAGGATAACCAATTTGGGTTATTCTGTCCTACAGTTCATGTAATACCTATTGAGGGGGTCAAAATAAATCATACGTCTGGACACTTTGTCCGTCATACATGATACCCCCTCTTTAGTTTTCTTTTTATCCTTTCCCTTGTTGTATATGTTACTTTTATGTTACTATTAAATATGGATACAGCTGCAGAGCGTAGTACTGATAATTTAATCAAATGACATTATGTCAGATGAACAAAAGACCACTCTTGGTGTAGAAACTCCAGAAACACCAGTTATAGAGGGCAAAGCGGAGGAAAAACTTTTAACTCAAGAACAGTTTGATCGTGCTCTAAAGGAGAGGCTCGAAAGGGAACATCTCAAATCTCAAAAAGAGATAGACGCAAAGATTAAAGAAGTTCGTGAAGAAACAGAGAAAATGGCTCTACTGTCTTCAGAGGAAAAAGAAAAGGAATTGACATCTAAACTTAAAGGAGAGTTAGATACAAAGGCGAAGGAATTGGCAATTAGAGAAAATAAACTCGATGCCTCCGATATGTTCGCAAAAGCAAATATCCCTGTTGAGTTAGTGACTTATGTTATCGACCCTGACAAGGAAAAGACTTTAGAGAACGCTGAAGTATTTATTAAAAACTATAATGAATCTGTAGCCCAAAAGGTAGCAGACCAGTTAAAAGGAAATCCCCCTAAAGATATAAGTATCAATTCTAAAACAGAACCTGCAAAGGTTGTAACGAGCTTTTAGAATAACTTAATAATTTAGTATAATGGCAAAAGAAGACGCATTAAGCGTATTTCTGTCAAACGGCGTAACAGCTGATAAACTACAGGAAACATACGCAGAAGTGATCGATATGGTACAAAAAGGTGCTATATCTTCACAGATAAAGAACGTAAATTTAAGTGGTGATCCTCAAGGTGGAAGTGTTGAAGTCAAGAGATTGATGACAGCTGCTTCACAGGCATACGGGACAGCACGAACAGCAGGAGAAGGTGACAAAGTTAGCAATAACGGTGTTACTATTAATCTTGATACGGATAAGGAAATCGTTGAGGAAGTTGAGTTCAAAGATGTTCAATTATATGGAATATCTGATATTCTTGGTAAGAGAAAATTGAACCACGAAAAGGCAATGATCAGAGAATTAGATACCGCATTCTTCACAGAAGCAGAATCAGCAGGTACAGAAGCTACGATCACCTCTTCAACAATTCAAGATCAGGTTGAGGAATTAATACAGGAAGTTGAAACTACATCTAACAGCAATGTCGATGGTGTTGATAGAGACATGATTGTATTGACAGTCAAACCAGCTATATTTGGACAATTGAGAACCTATATTGATTCTCTTCCAAATCCAGTAAACGGTGGGGTAAATGTTGATAGTTACCACGGTGTAAGAATATTCTCTAACAACAGACAGACGGCAGATGCAATCTGTATGGTGGTTGGAAGTGTTGCACAACCAGTAATTGCTACGCCTTATGCAGTTGAGAGAATTCCTCTTTCAAACTCAATGGCAGTAGAGTTGTTCTATTCATTTGGAACACAAGCAGTAATGGCTGACTTGATTCAGTATGCAACTTTTAGTGAAATAAGTGCTTAATTAGTTAAGAGCCTTTCTTAATAGGGAGGCTCATCTAATTTTAGATAGAGAATTATGAATGATACAAAAGATTTGATAATGGAATATGCCTTGATCCTGAACCCAGCCTTACAGGTTGGCTATAACGAGGATTCTGCCCTATTAGACTTCGTAGTAAGCGATGTAATGGATAGAGCCTTAATCTATATGAATAGAGGCCAATTAGTAGCACAGTTTGAGGAAGATGTAGCTGATACAACAGTTGAAGAGGAAGATTATGTCTACCCTATTCCTGTTCAGTTAAATAGACCTTTGGCTAGTGTGGTAGTTGGAGTATTCAAAACGGTTACGGATCTTCCTACAGCCACCACAGGGGCGATAACGAGTATCTCGGACAATGGTCAGAGTATAAGTTATGGATCAGGAATAGCAACTTATCTATCTTCGGTGTCCGACAGTGAGATATTCTCTTCAGTTAGGGAATTGTTAAATAAATTCAGAATACCAACCATCGTTGAGAATACCAGTTTCATTTACAACCCAAGTAGCAAACGCATTCTACGATAAAGTAGTAACCATCTACACCAAAACAAGTGTGGTAGATGAAGAAGGGTTTGCATACGAAGAAGAAACAGAGACCGAAACAACCTTTAATGGGAATGTGAGATTTGATAATCTTGCAGAACTCCAAGAGAATTACGGTCTTGAAGAGGTTATAGATATCTCTATCACAACGGATACAGATATCGAGGTAGGAACGATACTAGAGTATGAGAATGTTCTTTACAGGGTAATGAAAGCAATTCCATTCGATTCGCATAATTTGTTAATAGGTACAAAATGGTTATCCAAGTCCTCGGACTTAATAAGTGCATAAAGAAGTTTGACGCCATCGGTAAGGTGGATATGAAACCTTTTATCACCAAAGCCACGCAGTTAGTGCAGAGGACAGCAAAAGATATGTCTCCAGAAGATACAGGGTATCTCAAAAGGAGCATAAAAAGGGATACCTACGGAAAAGGATCTGATGTTACAGGAAGGGTTTATACATCTACAGAATATGCTCCATACCAAGAGTTTGGAACAGTTAAGATGAGAGCCCAACCGTTTATGTTCCCTGCATTGCAGAGGCATACAAAGGACATACAGAGTGGAGCGAAGACATATATAAAGGATCAATTACTTAAACTAGGAAAATAAAGGAAATGTACGAACCTAAAAAAGATATATACACAATGCTATCTTCATTAGAGGATGTAACTGTATATCAGGCTCGACCAGAAGTCATCACAACCTTTCCTTGTATTACCTTCTATGTAACTGGAAACACGCCAGAATATACTCTTGATGATGGGATAGGATCTCAAGCAATAGAGGTGGTAATTGATATATATGCTAACACAAGTATTGAGAGCGGAGAATTGTTGGTCGCTCTTGAGAGTAAAATGTTAGAAAATGGCTACAGAATGGTCTTTGGTAGTGATGTACCAGAGGACACGAAGAGCCATATAACAACAAGATTTAATTTAAGCTATTAGTAAAATGGCAGCAGTAAAGAGTTTAGGAACAACTCTAACCAAGTCAATGAGTGGAGGAGAAGAAGCAGATCTATTGATTGCTGATTTAACTTCTATCGGAGAGATTGGTGTTGAGAGTTCCGAAATAGATGTCACTACTTTAGATTCTACAGGTGGATATAAAGAGTACATAGCAGGGTTCAAAGACGCTGGAGAAGTTTCTCTTGCAGGAATCATTAAGAGTGAGGATGCAATGGAAGCAATGTTAGCGTTAGCAGAGAGCCAAGCTATCGAAGAGTGGACAATTGAAACCACAACAGGTTCTACATGGGTATTTGATGGATTTGTAAAAATCTTCAAAGAAGCAGAAGCAACCGTTGAGGGTGTAAGAGGATTTACAGGTTCAATCAGAGTTTCTGGTGCTCCTGAATATACCGCAGTTGAGGCTAGTGTATAAGTCAATGGGTGGGGTAAAGCTCACCCAACTTATCTAATTTAAGAAACAAAAGAATGAAATTACAATACAATGCAATAACCATAGCAAACTTGGAAGACGAGCTAGATATTAAGCTATTAGAGTTGTTCATGGATGAAGACGCTATTAAAAAGACAGTAATGTCTATGAGAAGATTGTTAGCGTTAATCAGTGCTGGATATAACAATGACTTGGAAATGGGAAACAAAGTTCTTATGGAAGAGTTAGCCAAGGGTAGAAATCAAGGTGAGATTTTTGAAGAGGTAGTAACAGCTCTTCAGGAGGTGCATTTTTTACCAGTAGCGGAGGAGAACCCTCAAGTGAACCAGAAACTAAAACATGGAACAGAACTTTCAAAAGCCAATGGCAAGATGGAGAAGAAACAGCCATCAGTCTAGGGCTGTCAATGGATCAGTATTGGCATATGACACCGATATTGTTTGAAAAGTATTGTAGTGTAAGGAAAAGGGAAAATGAGAATAGAGTTAGAGAAAACGATTCTCTTAATTGGATATTAGGGAAATACATATCGTATGCGGTTAATAAGCCAGAGAAGTATCCTAGTAAACCATACCTAACGGAAACAGTTGAACCAAAGGTGATGACAGGCGAAGAGATGGAGAGGAGAATCAAAGGGTTAAATAAATTGTTTAATGGTACAGTAAATGCCACAAATAGGAAATCTTGAAGTCTTAATCAAAGCAAATGCGGATCAGTTCCGTAAAGAGCTTAATGATGTAAACAATAGGCTTGGTGTAATGGGTAAAAACGCACAAACTGGAACAGCCAGAACGAGTGCGTCTTTTTCAAAGTTGGGTATTGCTGTTGGGATAGCGGCTACTGCGGTTGCATATGCAGTAAGCAAGATGATTACAAGCTCAACAAAGTTAGCAATGTCCGCTATTGAGAGTGAAAATCTTGTGAGTGTGGTGTTTAAGAATTCAACGAGTGAGATAGTGGCATGGAGTGACAAATTATCTTCGGCACTTGGTCTTAATGCTTATACATTGAGAAAAAATGCTGGGGTATTTTATAACATAGCAGACGCACTGGGAGTGAGTAATGACAATGCTATGACACTTTCAAAGGGATTGGTTCAATTATCAGGCGACATGGCTTCCTTCTACAATATCAGTGATGAAGAGGCTATGGTGAAGTTGAGGGCGGGTATTACAGGGGAGACAGAACCATTGAAACAGTTGGGTATTGTTGTTGATGATACCACTATTAAACAGACCGCTTACAGACTAGGAATAGCTAAAACTGGAAACGAATTATCAAATCAGGAGAAGGTACTAGCTAGGTACATGACCATCATGGAACAAACCAAAACTGCACAGGGAGACTTGGCAAGAACTATTGATAGCCCTGCAAACCAATTAAGGATATTAAAGTCTAGGATAGAACAGATAGCAACCTCACTTGGAGCTATATTCATTCCTGCATTAAATGCAATACTTCCGTACATACAGGCCTTTGTAACGATGATAGGAAGAGCGGTAACTGCAATAGGGAAGCTGTTCAATATCGCTGGTATTCAAGCGGCAGGTCAAAGCGTTAGTGATTCTGTATCTGGAATAGGAGACAGTGCCGATGGTTCTGCTGCAAGTGTTGGAAATTTGAAAAAGGAACTTGCTGGATTAGCTTCATTTGATGAGATGAATGTTTTGAAAGCACCAGAATCAGGCGGTGGTGGAGGTGGAACTGGTGGCAGTGTTGGATCTGGATTAGACTTTAAGTTGCCAGAGATGGATATCACAGGAATAAATAGTAAGGTGGATGGAATAATTGAGAAATTTACATGGATGAAGTCAGAGATATTGAGAATATGGGGAAATATCGTAACGGATCTAGGATTGGATAGGGTTGCATATTTCTGGGGTACAGTATTGAACGATTTTAACAATGCTACTATCACATGGAGTCCAATAATAACCGAAAATGTGAAGAAACTAATGGTTTCTATAAACAGAGACGCTATTCAGCCATACTTGGCAATATCAAAGCAGATGTGGTTTGATTATCTTGCTTCTGTACAAAGAATGTGGGATGAACAGGGGGCGAACATAGCGAATGGTGTCATGGAAGGAATAAACAACCTTGTGACGATATTCAATTTGTTATGGTCGAAGATATTAGAACCAATAATAACACCTTTCCTCAACGCCTTCAGAGAGGCTTGGAATACAAGTTTGAAGGGTGCAGTGGATTCTGTTGTACAATTTGTTGGGAAGCTGATAAACCTTGTGTTGATTATATGGAATAATGTTATTTCACCAATAGTGAGTTGGGTTATTACCATTCTCGGTCCAATATTTACTAAACTTGGGGATTCCTTCGGAAACATATTGAGGACAGTTCTGTCAGTAGTTGGCTATGTGGTACAAGGTGTTATGGGAGCATTAAACGGAATCATAACCTTTTTAACAGGGGTATTCACTGGCAACTGGAGAGGGGCATGGCAAGGAGTGGTTTCTATCTTCACGAGCATATTTAACGGAATTCTCGGAGTTATAACTTCTGTTGTTAATGGATTCATCTGGATTCTCAATAAGATGATTGGGGATATCAATAGCATAAAGATTGGAGACAAGTCCATGAATATAAGAACGATAGGGTATGTCTCACTTGAAAAGGCAAGAGGTTATAGTGGGGCATGGGCTACAGGTGGGATTACTAATGGGGCTTCCCTTGCAACAATTGGAGAAGCTGGAAAAGAAGCAGTTTTACCATTGGAGAACAATACAGGTTGGATGGATGATTTGGCTGCAAAGTTGAACGGAAATGGTGGACAACCTATTACAATCTATCTCGGTGGTGAAAAGGTATACGAGAAGACAATTGAGTATATCAAAGACAAACAGATGACCACAGGAATTAACATTTTAGGAATATAACTATGGCTATGACATACCAAGTACAAATTGGAGCAACACAATTAACAAAACTGACCAAGTTTGAGGTACAACCTGCAAAACTATGGAAGGATGCCGACAGGAATATGTCAGGTGATTTACAATCGACTTATATAGGAACATTCCCGAAGTTAATGCTTGAATTTGGGTACTTGTCAGAACTAGAATTGAAAGTGGTATTGATATTATTACAACCTGCTTCATTTAATGTATCTTATTGGGAGAGTAGAACAGGAACATATAAGACAGGTGTTTACTATGCAGGGGATTTTAGCTATCCGCTATTTGACAAAGAAAAAGGATTGTATGCACCATGGGGCGTGAACCTCATACCATACAAGAAGATAACTTATTAAAACGAACAATGCTAACAGTAACGGATGATTTCAAAAGTGCAATCAAAGCAAGTTCAAGAACTATCAGTGCCTATGTTACCGATGGTGTAAATGAAATAACAGGTGCTGATGATTTACGATCATTCAAACTCACTTCTAGTGGTGGTCTTTGTAGAACTGTTATGAGACAGGCTGAAGTTGTCTATTGGGGAGCTAACTCATACCTAGACAGCTATGTAAATATTGGGTTTGGTGTAGCCTTGCCAGAAGTTGTGGACAAAGGTGCGGTTACAATGTCAATTGCTAACCCTTGCGTAGTTTCTCTTAATGCTCATGGTTTGACCACAGGGGCGGTTGTTAGATTCTCAACTACGGAAACATTGCCAACTGGAATTACAGAGGGTGTTGAATATTATGTAATCAATAAATACAACACTGTCGATGATGAGCAAGTATTGGATGTAGACGCTTTCTATATAGCCACTTCATACGCTAATGCAATTGAAGGAACAAAGATAGTCACAACTGGTAGTCAGTCGGGAACACATGGGTTAGAACTCGTTACAGGGGCTTCCAGTAGTACATATGAGGAGATAGACTACGGAACATTCAAGGTTGTGGAGGAGAAGGTGGATATGGAGAACGAGAAAAAAACCTTGAAGCTATTTGATAAAATGTACGAGAGTTTGCAGTTATACACATTAACGCCTACTTATCCACTTACGATGAAGGCATTTTTAGAGGCAATTTGTACGGAGCTAGGCTGGACTTTAGGTACTTCTAGTTTTACACATGATGATTTATCTATAACTGCCGAGCTATTTGGAGGACAGGGTTTGACATATAGACAGATACTAGAACAGATAGCGGAAGCAAGTGCAACAGTTATGTATTTTAACACCAGTGACGAGTTGATACTAAAGACAATTACAAATACCCCTGTTGATACGATAACCCCAAGTGAAATGATAAACTTTAAGCTAGAACCAGAGTGGGGAGAATTGAACAGTGTTGTACTGTCCAGAATGCCACAGGAGGACAATATTGTACAAAAGGATGACGCTTCCATTGTAACTTATGGCTTAAATGAGTTTAAGATAATAAACAATGCCATTTTAGATGGTGATAGGGCAACCTATATTGGGGATATATACACTGATTTGCTAGGTCTTAAATACTACCCATTTGAAAGCCAAACCATAGGCTTGGGATATTACGAGGTTGGGGATATGGTCAGTGTAACAGACTTGGAAGCGACTACTCGAAGCGTTTTGATAACCGATGTAGAGATTACGATTGACGGTGGATTTACAGAAACCTTAAAGAGCAGGGCACCAGATAAAAGTACGACCCCATACGATACAGCGGGGATTATAGGACAAACAATCAAAAATACGCAGATAATTGTAGATAGACAACAAGGTGAAATAGATATCTTAACAGCAGCAGTTGCAGAAGGTGGTATTCCAAGACAAGCGGATGCCCCTGCTGATCCAGAGGTGAATGATTTATGGTTAGATACTGACAACAACATCATATATATATGGGATGGATCAGAATGGCAACCTACATCGATAGATCCTGCCTCCCTAGCCGATTACTACACAAAGGATGAGACCATTGCACAAATAACACTTACAGCTGATCAGATCAATCTATCCGTTCAAGCGGTGCAAACTGTTGCAAACTCGGCATTATCCCAAGCAGATACTAACAGTGAAGACATAGTGGTTATACAAAGTGATGTAACACAACTCAACCTTGATGTGGATAGTTTGGACATAGCCGTTACGGGTGTTGGTGGTAGTAACCTCTTAAAGAACTCAACTGGATTAAAGGGAACAATAGAGGAATGGCAGGAGTTTGATGAGGCAGGGGCTTTAATAGACGCTGATAATGATGGAACGGTAGTACAGACTACAGATGTTGAAAACAACAGTGAAAGTGGAAGTGCTATTCAGATAGACGAGCAATTTATAACGCAAACAATCCCAACTTTGGTTGATAATACTTATACTTTCTATTGTAGGTTTAACAAACTAGAAGATTGCGATCTTGCTATTTCTGGTATTGCAGGTGCTATTCCTATTACAGCGGGAAGCTATGTTGATGAGACTTGGGCTGTATTCAAATATCAATTCACGGCTACAACAGCATTGACAACAATAAACATCTCAAATGTAAGTTCTGGTGCTGGTGCATACTGCATACTAGCAGACATGGTCTGTAAGATTGGAGATGTAAACGGTTGGGTACAAGCCCCAAACGAAGTCTATGGTAAGAACTTTAAGTTTGATAAGGACGGATTCAGTGTAACTTCGCTAACAGATTACTTTAAGGCTGTTTTGGATAATGTAAAACTGGGTATATACGATACGAGTAGTGGAGCGGATAGAATCATGGCATTGTTTGGTAAGGATGCTTCTTTGATTACGCAATTAACAGCACAGGATGAATTTATTTTGCAAAGATACCAGAATTCCGCAAGTAGCACTAGATTTATACCAACAGCGACTGGTTCAATGATAGTAGTTAATAATAGCTAAAAACATATGGCAACAATATATGGTACATGTTCTACAAACCCAACAAGATATTCCTACTATGCAGTGTGGAGTGAATCCAATGTTAGTATTGTCAATAATACCTCTGATGTAACAGTTGAGGTCTATGTTCAGAAGATATCTACATATAATTCAGAGGCTGCTAGTAATCCACAAACATTATATATAGACGGAACAGCGTTTAGTGACAATAACGCTATTGATATGAACCCAGAGACTACTCCTAGACTTTGTAACTCTGGAACAAAGACAATTACCCACAGTGCCGATGGTAGTAAATCAATAACAATAAGTGCCCTTGGGTCATTACCGACAGGCGGCGGATATGGGCCAACAAGCGGTACATTAAGTGCAACAGTAGCACTAACCACAATTCCTAGGGCTGCAAGTATTACCAGCAGTTCAGATTTAACAATAGGAAACAACCTAGCATATACACTTTCAAACGCAGGAAGTTTGTATGTGAAATTAGAATACTATGTCTACGACGGTGCGAGTTGGGATTTGGTTTCAACCTCAAATGAGGGGACTGGAAGTAGTGGAACAATTACAATGGGTGCTACAGAGAATAATATCATGTATGCGGCAATGCCAAACACCACGAGTAGGGCTTGTATATTAAGAGCAAAAACATATTCTGATTCTGGATATTCAACACAGGTTGGTAGTGATTATGACAAAGCAGGTACTATATATGTGAATCAGGCGATCAACAACCCTACCTTCACAACATTTACAGTTGGAAATCTTGATAAAAATATCGCTGTTGTTGATAAATATGCCAACGCCTTGGTAACGAGCTCAACCTCAACATTGCTTGGTTCTGATACAAAGATGATTAAAGGGTACTCCAAGTTGAGGGCGGTTGTAACTACTGCGAACAAAATGGTGGCTCTTAACTCTGCAACTCCAATTAAATACAGGTTTGTGGCAGGAGCATTACAAACCAAACTCCTACTGTCTATTGGATCTACCGTAAACCTTGATATTGATAATGCTTTGACCAAGGATGTTTCAGTAGCCGCAATAGACAGTAGGAGTTTGGTTACAACCGTAACTGCTTCCCTTGCTAATATGGTAGAGCCAACTCCTATTTCCTTATGGGGTCTTACATTGACTAGAGATAACGGGGTAGATAGTGAAACAAAGTTGGCATTCTCTGGACTACTCTGGAAGGAATATTTTGGTGGTGGTGCAAATGGTGTAGCTAATACCGTAACATGCCATTGGAGATATAAACTAACCACAGAGGCTTGGGGAGCTCAAACATGGACAGCGATAACAGCAACTGATGATGGAAGTGGTAACCTTTCCTATGATGAGTATATTGAAGGTGATCTGGGGGTTAGTGGATTCGATGTAGACAAGTCTTTTGACATAGAGGTTCGGGCATTTGATAAGATATCACAAACAATTATTGAACAAACACTATCAGTTGGTACGCCAGTAATAGATATTACGAAGGATGGAATCGCAATAATGGGAAAGTATGATGTGGGAGTTGGGGGCTCTCTGCAAGTCGATGGATTACCCGTTGGAAGTAGTGGGAATTCACTCCAAGTCGATTGTAGTGGTGGGACTTCAGATACTTATGGGGTTTTGGGCGGGTTGGTTAATAGCTCAAACACAGTCTATACGGTTTCTTTAGGAAGTTATATATCGGGTTCTTTAAGAGTATATCTAAATGGTCGGTTGGAAACGCAAGGCAGCGGTGAAGATTGGGTAGAAACAACCCCCGCTTCAGGGACATTCACATTTGCAACAGCACCAGCAACGGGAGAAATTGTGACTGCTGTATATCAATTCACCACTGGTACTACAGGGAATGCTGACACACTAGACGGGGTACACTTATCTGGTTTACTCGATATGTTCTATCCGGTTGGAACAATCTATGAAACTACATCTACAGACTTGGATACTACAACTAAAATGGGTACACATTTTGGAGGTACATGGGAAGCTTATGGTGCAGGACAGGTTCTAGTGGCAAAATCCGCAGATACAGAGTTTGATACTATCGGTGAAACTGGCGGTGCAAAGACGGTCACTCTGACCTCTGCACAGTCAGGAGTACCAGCACACACACACGGGTTTGGCGGTTATAGTGTAGTAACAAATCAGACTGGGTATAACAATGCCGCTTCGGCAGCGGGGTTAAATATCAGGAGAGATGGGCCAACAGCAACCGATAGCAATAGCACAGCAAACGCATCCTCTGCACACAATAATCTACAACCTTACATAGTAGTATACCGATACAGAAGAACAGTATAATTTATTAACTAAACAACCTATGGCACAAACGACAATAAAAGAAAAACAAATTGATGATCTATCTTATGCAGCTATCGCGTCTACGAGTAGGACTGGTGCTGACGCTAAACTTGTAACGGGGACAGCAGGTTCGATACAAAACATATTGTATTGGGATGCAAATGGGGATGCTGTTTCCTCAACAGGCTTCTACTGGACTAGAGATGCGACAAACTGTGCAACAGCAACACCTACAACAGTACTTGCCCTTGCTGCACCCGGTGTGTATATATTCACGACTTACTATTCTGCAAATGAGGCAAACAACCCATACTGTGAAACGGCTCTAATATCTACCGATGGAACGACTAGGAGTAAAGTTACCATATTACAAGACGGGACAGCTGTCACTATTGGTATGAGTAATCTTAATGTAACAATAACGCAGGGCTCTGGAATTACATTAACAATGCAGTGGAGTTGTATGAGACTAATTTAGGTAGTCGACTATGTTATTTATATGTTACAATTAAGAATAGATTAAATATAGATTATGCCAAAACAAACAGAAAGCCAGATGGTCGATAAGATGGAGATTAGGGCGATAGTACAACAAGAAATAAAGGTTTGTTTTGAAGAGATATCCTCGGATGTTAAGGATATCAAAAAGGCTCTTTTAGGAAATGACTACAACAGGACAGGATTGGTCGCTACAGTACAAAGCCACAATGATTATATTGAGAAAAACAAGATAACCGACATAGCAAACAGGGGATTGAAAGTCGTTGAAATGTTTGAAGATTGGAAGGATAATGGAAATTGGGAGATACTAAACAAGATGATACTTGATAATGTAATAACTACTAGAATGAAGGTGTTTTTTGGATTAGGAAGCTGGGCGGGAATAATAGCCTTCGCTAGTTCAATAATTCTAGTGATCGGCTGGTTCAATGGGTGGTTTGGGAAATAAATTAAGAATGAATTAAAATGAATAAGCTTGGGAGGCCCCTTGATGGCGAATTGTGGATAACACAAAACTATCATGCAAATTCCTCCAACAGGGCAGTAGATATTTCAGCCGCACAAGACCGACCTGTATACGCACTTGCCGATGGTGATATGACAACTGCAACTCCTACGGGAAACTCATATTGTGTTCAAAGTATTGATGGTTCTGATATAAGAGCTTTTTATGTTCATACTTATAAATGGCTTCCTGTTGGTACTCATGTTAAGAAAGGACAGGTTATCTGTTATATAGCACCAAAGACATTAAACGGTGGCTTCCCTACTCACCTACACCTTGGAACGGACTTAAACCACAACTTGATGGACTATATGGATAGGTCAATTGTATTTAGAACAGGATATAGCGACATACGAGCTGATTGGTTTAACGGAGCAGATTTGAATTGGAATTTGTTCAAGGATTTGGAATATAAAACGACCCCGCCAGAAGCCCTAGAAATTGAAAAACTACGAAATGATATAAACATACTAAACGGGCAACTCACAAAGATTACAGCCGATTACACGGCCTCACAGGCGGCACTCAAGGAGTCAGTAGACCTGTTGGGTACATCAAACAAGCTATTAAAAGAAGAACAGAAGAAAAATACTAGACTATCAGAAGAATTAGAAGCTAAAAAGATTGATCTGGAACTAGCGGTGGATAAGTTAAACAAAATGAAGAAGAGAAGATTTGAATGGGTAGTCAATGTGTTGGATAAGCTGTTTCCTCGGAAATAGGACTGTCCTTAAATTATTAGGAATGTTTTTTATTAAACATTTAGAAGTTCGAGATACATTTACAAATATACGCAATAATAAAAGGAAAATTATGGTTGTAGTAAACACAATTATTAATGTTAGTTTTGTAGTAATGACTATAAGTGCCATAATATTGATGTTGGCGTGTGCAGTTAAATTAATTTTATCTAATATATAAAATGGCTACGAAAGAAATAACAGCAGTCGAAAGATTGGAGTTTGCTTCTGGCAAAGTAGGTAATGCGGTCAAGTGGATGGCATTATCAGGCGTGTTGACCTATGCGTTGGATGAGTTGCTAACTTTAATACCACAATTTGATTTACCAAAGTGGGCATTATTGGTAAGTGTATTAGTAATCAACGTGTTGACATTTGCAGTTGCAAAATTCATAGAAGGAAAAGATAAAAAATAGACTATGGAAGATCAGAAGGAGAAAATAGAATCATATACAGATGTGCTTCGTATGAGGGGCAAGTTCAAACGAGTACAACAGTTATCTTGGAATATTAACAAGATGGAACAAGCCTACGATATAGAAACAGCCTCTCCTTCTGAACTCAATTTATTATTCAACACCTACATCTCCCTAATACCAGAAATCAAGCTAATATACGAGGATTTGAAGGAAGAGAAGGCTAAAAAGTAGTGTGTTGATATACGATATTATAGGATTATTGACATCCGTGTTTAGGTATTGTATGTTTAGAGCATGAGAGACCAAGCAAAAGATTTTTCAAAGAAGTTAGATGTTTATATCAGGGGGTGGGTTTCCTCGCTTGGTCGCCCACTCTCTGGTATAGGTATTTAATTTAAGACCAAGCAAAATGGAAGATATCGGATGGATCAAGTTACATAGGAAGCTGAATAACTCCAAGTTATGGCTTTTAGAACCATTCACCAAAGGACAAGCGTGGGTTGATCTAATTCTCAATGCTAATCATAAAGATTCAGTTATGGAGATACGAGGTAATATAATCCCCATTAAGAGAGGGCAGATAGGTTGGAGTGAGATTACAATGTCAAAAAGATGGAAGTGGAGTAGGAACAAGGTGAGAAACTTTCTAAAATGGCTAAAATCGGAACAACAGATTAAACAACAGACAGTGTACAAGATAACCAGTATTACCACGATAATTAAGTATAGCCAGTATCAAAGCGATACATCAAACGATACAACAGAAGGACAACAGAAGGACATCAGAAGGTACACAGACAAGAATGTAAAGAATGATAAGAATAAGATAGGAGATTTTTTAAGCACAGAAGAACAGTCAAAACTCTATAACGAGAGAATGGAGAGAGATTACCAAAAAACACAGGAAATGCTGAAAAAGAGCAAAAAGGAATAATTTTATTTATAAAGATATGAAAAAGACAAATAAGTGTGAGGTGTGTGGCAAAAGATACTTGTTACCTAGTTATGATGTTACAGGAGAGTTGAGAGAAGAAATGTGTTTTACTTGTGAATGTGCTATGAGAATGATGGCTGCGGTAGACATGACAATCGAACAGCAGTACGGATCTAAATATGAGGCGTTTGCGAAAACCTATGTTGATTATATGATCAAGAAGGGTAAGGCAATTAAGTAGTTAAATTTATTTATTAAAAAGAATGAAACAGAGCAATGGAAAATTAAAGCATTATTTACTTGTTGAGAAACCATTATCCCGAACGAACTTTCTTAAAAAGAGAATGGCTGAAGCTCGAATCAGCCTATTACAAGGGGATACTATTGATAGTCTTGAGTTTAGTACTACAGAGCCTACAGATAAGGGACGGAGAAGGTTTATAAGGGCTATGAATAAAAATGCAAGAAGATATTTGAAAGCTATCTAATTTATTTATTAAATAATATATGAAAAAGGACAGAAAAAAGAATCAATTTTTTGCAACGATAGGAATAACTATCACATTACACAAAATGCACGACGAGATTTTGTATGGGAACATTGACGAAAGAAAGTCCCAAACAGACTGCTCTATAGAAGATGTTGATATTGTTGGAACAGGTAAGATAAAAGAGATGATGCATATTCTAAAGGAGAGACATAATTTAATATCTAAATAGAAATGACAAAAGAACAAAGAGAAGAACAATTCAGAGAAATATTAAGAAAGGCAACCCGAGGCGAAATAAAACAGAAGGATAATGTAACCTCATGGGGATTTATGATGGATGAAAAGGATATTAAGAAGTTTTTAGATTTTATAGAGAGTGAAGTAGAGAAAGCAAAGAAAGAAGGGTTTGAAGATGGCGAGTTGAGTGAGATAGCGAAGTTATCGACAAGTGAGAATATGGAAGCAATTGAGAACTTCTTCAGAGAAGCCCCTATTGATTATGATTACAAGTGCAGACTATGGCGTGATTTTATTGATGACCTAGATACAGATATAAACATGGTGTAGTTAATTAAATTTTAGTTATACAGAGATATGAAAAGAAAAGAATTAAAACCACTTGAATTATTTGGGAATGTAAAACTTCCTCACCAGATACTCGCAGAATTGTATCACTTTGAAGAGTGTATCAAGAATATATGGATGGATAAACAGGTCAAAGAATTAAAAGCCCAAAAGAAATGAAAATAACTAGAACACCATTTAGAGATATTGAGAAGGAGAGATGGGATATCTTCGTAAAGTTTAGGTTGGTTGAGTGTGTAGCAGGCTTTTGGAGACTAACAGCGAAGGGCAAGAAGTCTTATGAGTTGGAATCAGTATCTAAATATCTGAAAGGGGAGATAGAGAAACCAGAGAGGATTGATCGTAAGGGTTTGATAAAAGGGTTGCTGGAACTGTAATAATATCTATTGACATAATATATATAATTCTATATAATTGGGTATATAAATTATAAATAATGAATGAATGAATACATCAATACCTAGGGAGTTCATACAGAACATACAGGGTAAAGAGTTCGTAAAGTACGAGGGGTTGTTAAATGCCTTTCACCAAAACGGAGGAAAGGAAATCACCACGGAGTTGATCCAGACTAATCTTAACGAAGAGACATTTTTCGTATTTAAGGCTGTAGTTTCTGGAGAGAAGGGTACATTTACAGGATATGGTGACGCTTGTAAAGGAAATGTAGGTCAGATGATCGTTAAACACATGATGAGAATGGCCGAAACAAGAGCAAAGGCTAGGGCATTGAGAGACTACAACAATATTGGAATGTGTAGTGTTGAGGAATTAGATTAACTTTAACCATCAAAACAATGGAATACAAAAACATAGAAGGATATTTAAGAAACATTGAAAAGATTGAGATAACATTTGCAGAAGATCAAAGGTATTATGTGGTAGTACAGTTGAGTTGCTCACCAACATTTTTACGCTTCTCATGTATAGATAATTATGAGTTGATCGAGTTGGTTAAACAGTTAGTTAAATTTGAGGAGATTAGAGAGGATATAATCAAATGAAAAACGAAATAATGGCATTCTTTAACCAAATGGAAAGGGAGAAGAGATCACGAGAGCAGGTTAAGCTACAACTAGAAAAGGAGTGGATTGAGAGTAAGGGTATTAAGAAGACAAAAAAGCTTGTTGATAAAATCAATAAGGAAATGACCGAATATTTAAGTTCAATAGACAAAAGAGATGAAGGAAGAAGTTTCAAAGAAATTAGAGCAGATATTTAGAGAGTTTAATGAGAGGAGATTGGAGATAGTCGAAGATACTATGAAGAAGGTATTGGAGATTAATGAAGCCAAGGAGTGCTGGATAAACAATAAGGAATACCACCTAGATCAAGAGGCGTTTGATTATGTAGTCTTTTATTTAGGAGTTCCAGAGATAGCGAGTAACTGTTGCACAGCCCATGTAAGGGAGAATGGAACTTGTAGGGATTGTGATGAGCATTGCGATTTAATTTATATATTTAATTAGAATGGGAACATTAAACAGGTGTCCAGAGTGTAAAAGCCACAACATAAGAATCACTAGAGAAGTGGGTTGTTTTTGGATGATCTTCTTCTTCGTGTCTTGTGGTTTGGGTTTGATTATGTGGCCTTTCCTACCACGAATTGCAGTCTGTAAGGATTGTGGTGCGAAGTGGAAGATTTAATTTAGAGAGTATAAGGAATGGAGAAATACACAAGAGAAAAACTAGCCCTGATGTTTGATATGAATAAAATAACCGTCTACAAGAGGTTCGCTTCGCCATACGCAAAGGAGAGGTGGGGTGTAGTTACTAGGAAGAGAGCAGATGGATCTATCACCAAATATGTTCCAGAAGATAAGCTTGATTTGTGGAAGAGTGGAGTTAGATATGTTGGGAGACCAGTGTTTGAAAAGTAGCGTTGTTAGCGGGTTTATTATCTATTGACATATTATATATAATAATATACAATTGTAAACATAATGAAGAAGAGGTAGCAGGACAAACAGCACCTTTTCAGGGATTACGCCCTACTTCTTTTTCATAGTTAAGTTTAGTGTTAAATGAATGAAGAACTTATACAAATTACCCAAGAGAGAGAGTATGAAGGACAACCGATTAGACATCGGATTTGCTTTGATCTTGATGGGAATGTTGCTGATCCTGATAGCACTGGTTTCTATGAAGAACAGCTACAACAAGGCATTAAACGGATGTATTGATGGTGGAAACAGTAAGGAATATTGCGAGATGATGTTGAATTAGCTCTTTAGATCGGCTCATGATTGTTGGTTTCGGGCAGTTTCTGACATATCGTGAGCCTATCCCTGCTAGTGGAGTTAGTTGATTCTGCTGGTAAGGATAGGAATAGTCTTTTAGGGTTCTTTGAAAATTGAATATTATAATTTGTGGAGTAATACAAGTCGGACATAACGCCTCAATTCTAGTAGAGAGGACTGGGTTCGAGCCAAACAACAGGTAAGGTTGCAAGATAGCCTGTGCGGTGTAACCTCCACATATTTTAGTATTTAATAAGAGTTCTTTTAATGATTAGACGCTTGAAGTGTACTATGCGGAATATTTAGGCTGAACATTGAAAAAGAGGAAGCTGTACAGGTGTGAATCCTGTGTTTAGTAATACGAAGCATGGTGTGATGGCATACCCGAGAGGGTGGTCTGGTTCAAATCCAGCAAGTGTCATAAGAGTAGTTTAGAGTGGTGTATATAAATTATTATTTTTAATTAAGATGAAGAAAGATATTACAGTAGAGAAGGCTTTGTGGATTTATTTGAAGAGAAAACTTAAAGTATTGAACGATAATAACAAAACTGCAAAAGAGATATATAGCTGGATTACTATACAAAAAGTATTCGGGGATTAGTATATAAATTAAGAACAACAACTAAAATGAAATTCTTATTTGGAGACATTGTGGTTATAGAGCAGGATTTGATAGGTGTAGTTGTGAAGACTTGGGATAAGAGAGAATCAAAACACGAGAAGCAGGGTTTCTATTATGAGGTTTATGTCAGAAGTTATAATTCCATTAAAGAGTATCACGAAGACGAGGTTGAGAGATATAAAGTAAGGCACAAAGAACTGAACGAAGAAGAAATGGGTTATCAATCGTTTAGTTGATTAGTAAATAATTTTTAGTATTAGAATATATGAAAAAGGCAAAACTCTTTGCAGGAATATACCTAATAATTCTTTTTGTGGCATTTCTAGTGCTTGTAGCCCTCTTCAATTTTTGGGCATTTGTATTCTTGCTAGTGGGGTTGTTAGCAATACTCGCATACGGTGTCCTATTGTCGGATTCAGTCTAAATTATTAAAGTAATTATATATATGGAAAAGAAACTAGATAAAGAACTTCGTAATGCGATTATCAAGATACTATCCAAGTTGGATTCCCCTAGGGAGATAGTTAATCTCTATTTTGATGGGAATAATATTGTATGTATGACAATAGAGGCAGATTTTGAGTACTCTGAAAATATAGTGCATGTGGCAAATATGCTGAACATAAAAGAATCTTTAGAAAAGGAAACGGTTGAACTCAAGAATAGTGTGAAAAAACTAAAGCAAGAAAAGGTGTTACTAGAGAAGGCGATTAAACTAATAAGAAGTAAGTGTATTTAATATAACGAAGAAGAAAATGAGATTAAATGTAATTATTTGGAAGTCCTTAACAAAGGGTATCCTTGAATCAAAGCACTATGCCCCTAGAGAAGAGGTTGTTAAATGGCTAGTTGACATGATTAAGAGGGAAAGCCGTAAAATCGGATTAAAAGAAAAAACAGAAGAACAGTTGAGGGTTACTTAAATTTTAAGCTAAAGAATAATGAAGAAGATAGAAAAATTAGATAATTCTAGTTGCTCGGAAGAAAGGTACTTACTTGGAATTGGAATTATTGCAGATAAAGTAAACGAGATTATAGACAGGTTAAATCAATCAGTATCACAGCCAGAGGTAAAGACAAAAAGTAGAGACGAGATATATGGGGATTTTAATGAGAGAATGAAAAATGCCAAAAGGGAAGTTGAGAATAACACAGAGGAGTGGGAAAAGGCAGAGTTCAAGCATGAGGTACTATGTTCTGGTTCTCCAGAATGGATTTTTGGAGAACCTTATGCAATAGACAAACTTATAAAGTTTCTTAATGAGAATAAGATTGAGAAGTTCACTATTGTTAATGAAGACAGTTGGGGTATTGAGATTATATACAGACTGGGGAGTAATTAAATTTAGATACAAAATAAAATGAGAGATAGGGATATACCATTTGAGGTTAATATTTTTGAGAAGATTAGCTTAATACTAGATAGGAGAAGGTTCAAGAAGAAGCCCTATGTCCATATGTCTATATACACACAGGAGATAGTAGAAGAGGGGAAGATGTACGATTGGATCAGTGATTCACTTGATGATTTCCACGGGAGGGTTGACTACAAAGGCGTTGTGAATATAGAAACAGGAAGATATGGTGAGAGCGGAATGATATGTAAGATATTCTATTATTAAGGAGGATTAATAATGTTCAAACCTGTCCCAATACCGATATCACAACAATTAGAAGAAGATGTCAGACTGTATCTAAAAACCCACAATATGGGAAATAGGGGACATGACGATGGCAACTATGAACAACAGGTAACAGGGTTGATTGGTGAGTGTATGGTGTATCACAGGCTCTTGAAAGCATATCCTGATCTCAATGAGAAGTTAGATGGGTTTGATGGAGGTGTAGATATCAGGTATGGAGGCTATACGATTGATGTGAAGACAATGGGGAGAAACTGTAATGCCCTTTCGTATTATGCCAATAACTTCTACGCTACACAAAAAGACTACCCATGCGATATTCTCATATTTTGTAGCCTGAATAAGAAGCGAAAAGTGTTGGAGATATGCGGTTGGATATTCAAAAAAGAATTAGAAAGTGTTTCTAAACTATGCAGAAAAGGCGAACCGCAGTTCAAGGATGATGGATCTAGTTTCATTTTAGAGTGTGATGATTATGTTATTTTGAATAGAGATTTAAGACCCTTTACAAAGTAGTTAAAAAGGAATATATATAAGTATGCCCAAATGTAAGAAGTCCAAGAAAGCTTGTTGGTCTGTATTCTCCAAGTATATTAGAACTAGAGATTGCATAAATACCGCCAAAAGCACAACAGAAGGATATTGTGTAACTTGTAACAGAAAATTCCCTATTGCAGAACTTCAGGCTGGTCACGCTATCGGTGGTAGAAATAACTCCATTTTATTTGATGAGGAACTTGTGAATGCTCAATGTAGGGGATGTAATGGCTATGGAAACGGAAGATATGCGGACTATTCTCTATGGTTCATAAACAAACACGGGATAGAGAAATGGGAAGAGAAGGTTAGATTAAGCCACCAATTAGCAGTTGATCTTGATTATGATGAGATATACGATAGATTCAAAAATAAATTAAACAACCTTTTGAATGTCTGAATATACAGATGACCAGATACTCGAAATGATAGGCCGTGAACCAGTACATAGAGATATGGATAAACTAAAATCCTTCTATGAGAATAAGACGGTAATGGTTACAGGTGCGGCAGGATCAATCGGAAGCGAGTTAGTTAGATTATTAATCACCTTGGGAGTAAAACAAGTATTGGCCTTTGATTGGTGGGAGAATGGAATATTTTTCTTGGAGCAGTCTTTGCAATCTGAATTAGTCACATATTTTGTTGGAGATGTTAAGACAAGAAGGGTAGAGAAGATACTCGCAAAATACAAGCCACAAATTATCATACAGGCGGCAGCATATAAACATTGCCCTTTAATGCAGGATAATTCAGTTGATTGTTTCAACAACAATGTATGGGGCGGATTAAATATGATGGAGACCGCAGTTGAATACGGGTGTGAGAACTTCATATTGGTATCTACGGATAAGGCGGTTAATCCTAGCAGTATCATGGGGGCTACAAAGCGGATATGTGAGGTACTTATGCAACAGAGAACAGGAGACACGATATTCAATGCCGTTAGGTTTGGGAACGTTATTCAAAGCAATGGATCAGTGGTTAATACCTTTATGAGACAGGCCTCACAAGGTGAACCCCTTACAGTAACAGATAAGAACATCACAAGATACTTTATGACTAAAAAGGAAGCGGTTGAATTGATCTTATTATCTGCAACTATAGCCAGAAATGGGGATATATTTTTATTGGACATGGGAAAACCAGTAAAAATCATTGAATTAGCCCAAAGTATTATAAAAGCTCTCAAATCAAAGAGTAAAATCAAAATAACGGGATTGAGAAAAGGTGAAAAGATGTTTGAAGAACTTACATACAACCCACAAACCATGGCAAGAACAGAAGAGGATAAAATATTCATAGTGAAGAATGACCCTGACGGCAAGGAAATAGAAGACGCTATCAGACGGGCTATTCCTAAAACATTAAATTATGAACTGACGGAGCATGAGATGTTCTTTATGATAAGAAGTCTCGGCTACAATGTAAAAAGATGAAAACTATTCTCGTGACTGGTTCGAAAGGTTGTTTAGGTAGTCTTATTCCGGAGATAGAAGGATATAGAATAATACGAACCGATAGGGAAACATTGGACATAACAGATTTCGGGGCGGTAGAGGAGTTGATCTCGGTGGAAAAGCCAGAGATTATAATTCATTTAGCAGCGTTGTTAGGTTCGGCTTGTAACGATACAGACTTGGCAATGCAGGTTAATGTATGTGCAACGCTTAACCTACTCAAGGTAGGACAAAAGTATGGGCTAGAGAGGTTCATATTTACATCCACTTGTGCTGTGTACGATCAGATGGAGATTAGACCAACAACAGAGTTAGACAACATTGGTGCTAAAAATATGTATGGCATTTCAAAGTACATGGCAGAACAGGTGCTTTTAAGGAATGCTACTTGTAAATTGACCATATTCAGGATATTTAATCTATACGGAGATGGATTCAAAAATTCGTTAATCAATAAATTAAAAAGCGGTGAAGAACTGACTATTGTGAACCCTGATAGCTATTACAGAGATTATATTCATGTGTCAGATGTCATTCACTTTATCATTCGGGCTTTAGATGTCAAAACGCAGGGGGTTGTGTTTAATCTAGGTAGTGGAGAGGTAAGAACTACTAACCAGTTGATAGAGGAGATGATAGACACGGGGTGCAACCCAAGGTATAAGAGAATTGATGATGGAGAGTGTACGGTGAGTTGGTCGGACAATACTAAATTAAAAAAGGTATTCGGGGAAGTACCCGAGAAAGGATTAAAACTATGACACCATACCAAACACCAGAGAAGATTAAGTTGAAGTTTGACGCTATTAAAGAGCCTAAAGAATTCTGGAAGGGCAAGACAGTATTAGACATAGGTTGTTGTTCTGGTATGTTGTACCCACTTCTAAAAGAGTGTGGGATTAAGAGTTATACAGGAATAGATTTAAGTATGGAGTATATTTATGATGCAAAAAGCAACTATCCAGATGTTGATTTCTTCTTGGCCGATCTGAAAACCTTTGAAGGCAATTATGATATAGGAATATCCCTGTCTACACTTCATATTCTTGATGACAATGAGTTTGAAAAGGCATTGGAAAAGTATTCTAAACAATGTAAGACATTTATATTTGAAGTTCCAGTTATAGGCACAGCACCGATATATTACACAAGAGACGAGGAGACTAATATATTTTTAGCTAAACAATTCTTTGAGAATGTGTTGTGCTATGGTGTATCACCTAGCCCACATGATCCAAAGAGCACAAGGAAGGTATTCAAATGTTGGAATCAGTAAATATAAATGAGATATACACAATGAACCTAGTGGTTGGTGAGGCTGTACCAATGACAAGCTGTCCTTTTGTAGGGTTTGCTAAAGAGATATACGATAACAGGGCTATCAAACCAGAAGACACCATGTATTACAAATGGATTGAGGACTTGGTAGAAAAACACAGTTGCGTATGGGGATATATAAAGACCAAAGAAGATATAATAGCCAGAGTTGAGAGGTTCAAGTGGTTAATAGATAGTTTGGAGGGTGGGTATGATGAAGTGCAAGAAGACGCTACATTATGGATAGAAGATAAAAAGTATGGTGGTCTTACAGCAGTAAGAGAAAACGGAAAGGTATTACTTATTGATGGAACACATAGGGTGAGTATAATGATAATGCTAGGGTATGACAAAGTAACTTTAGACATATACAAATGCGAATAATACTATATCAAGCTAATCAAACAAAGTGTGGTGGAGTGGAGCAGTTCAACTACACCTTCTGCCAAAGGCTATCCAAGTTCTACGATATTACCTTTTTATGTGACGCAGGTGATCCACAGCAGTTAGCAAGGATAGGGAAGTATGTACCAGTGGTTGTATTTGATGACCAGATGTTTGAAACCGACATTTGTATCTTTTCAAGTGCATGGGGTAAGCGACCTGTTAAAAACATCAAAGCCAAGAGATATATTCAAATGGTTCATGCAGACTTCAGAGGGTTAGAGAAGTTCTGGAATTTCGCATACCAGAAACTAGACGAGGTTACAGAGCATATTGGAGGAGGGCAGGTCATAGCTGATACTTTCAAAGAGAGATTCCAATGGGATTGTCAGGTTGTCCACTATATGTTGGACAAAGAGGTGAAGATTAAACCAGTATTGCATTTGATAACGACCTCACGAATAGGAAAGGAGAAGGGCTTTCAGAGGGTTGTACAAATGGCTAAAAAGTTAAAAGATGGTGGGTATAAGTTCAATTGGGATATATGGGGAGATGGATTTGATGAGGGGTATGTGAACAAGATTAAAAGACAGTTAGAGAATGTACCAGAGGTGTCCTTTAGAGGGTACGGAACAGGATTAGATAGTTTCGTAGCTGACGCTGATTATCTGGTACAATTGTCCGATACAGAGGGCTATGCGTTTTCAATACACGAAGCCTTGTCTTACAACACGCCTGTTATAGCTACAGACTTCCCAAATGCTAGAGAGCAGATACAAGACGGTAAGAATGGGTACATCGTAGATTTCAATCTTGAATGTTTTGACGACAAATTCATAAAGAAGCTATACGAGAAGAGACCGAAGTTTGAGTTTAAGGAAATAGGAACAGAACAGGCTTGGATAGATGTGTTGGGTAAGCCAGATGGGAAGCGTAAAAAGACCAAGATAATAGAATCAGACAAGGTCACAGTTAGATGTTTCAAGAGATATAATGATATAATATTAAATAGGAGAGTAAACAAGGGAGAAATGCTTGAGGTTTCAAGATCACGAGCAAATACTCTTGTTGCTACAGGTGTGGTAGTTAAGTTAAGCAATTATGAGAATGGAACTTCCAAGACTTAAAGTGCAGTTGGTGAGAGGTAAGCAGACTATTAAGATCTATGGTCATGTTTACGAATTAGACTTCAGTGAGATAGTAGTACCAGAGGTTAAAGTAAAGAAAGTTAGTAAAAAGAAATAAATTAACGAATTAAATAGATGAAGTGGAGAACAGAGATTAGGAAGCTGTCCGAGTTAAAGAATTGGGAAAGCAACCCAAGAATTATATCAGAGGAACATTTTGAAGAGTTAGTATCAAGTATAGACGACTTGGGGAATTTTGAACCACTTGTAATAGATACTGATGGAACAGTTATAGCAGGGAATCAGAGGTTGAGGGTAGCACAAAAACTAGGACAAACAGAAGTTGAAGTAAGTGTACCAGAAAGGAAACTAACGGAACAAGAGATTAAAAAGATTGGTGTTATAAGTAATAGGCATAGTGGAGAATGGGATATGGATAAACTAGCCAATGAGTTTGAAGATGTATTAACAGAACTAGGGTTTGATGATTTAATGCCAGAGGTGGAGTTAGATGTAAAAGAAGATGACTACGAAGAGCCAGAGGATTTAGAAGTTAAAGTTAAAAAGGGAGAGGTGTGGCAACTAGGAAAGCACCGCCTTATGTGTGGGGATAGTACGAAGATAGAAGATGTTGAGAAGTTAATGGATGGACAGAAAGCCGATATGGTGTTTACAGACCCACCATATAATGTAGACATTGACAGCAGGAGTAAGAAGAGAGGACTAGGGAAGATTAAGAACGATGATATGGGTGATGAAGAGTTCCTTCGCTTCCTTAATCAAGCAATTGGAAATATTTTTATATCGTCGAAAGATGAATCACCTCTGTATGTATGGCATAGCTATCGTGAACAGAGAAATTTTGAGTTAGCATTGAATACTTCGGGTTATGAGGTGAGAAATCAGATTATTTGGGTTAAGGACATTCCGAGTTATACAAATATTGAGTTCAGACAACAGCACGAAAATTTGTTTTATTGTAACAAGATTGGATTCAAATGTAATTCGTATAGAACAAAAGGCAATTCTGTCATAGAGGTTGCATCAATACAAAGTGCAAAAAGCATAGATGATAGCGGAAATAAATGGTTCAATGGTGGTTCGGAAGGATTGAATTTGCATACGACACAGAAACCCGTTGGCGTGATAGTCCCGTTTGTTGAAACCAGTTCCATTAAGGAGAATATTATACTAGATTTGTTTGGTGGTAGTGGTTCAACTCTAATAGCTTGTGAACAAACAAATAGAAAATGTTATATGATGGAATTAGACACACACTATTGCCAAGTTATAATTGATAGGTGGGAGAAGTTTACAGGAAAAGAAGTGATTAAATTAGGAGATTAAAATATGGAAAACGCCAATAAAAACCCCATACCAAATAATGTTCCGTTTTCACCAGAGAACCAACCTACACCAGAACAGAAGAGCAAGGGTTGGCAAAGGAAACAAGAAGCACAGAAAATAATGGACGAGATGTTGTCTTTAACAAGTATGAGTTACAAAGAGATTAAAGATTTGCTAGATGATATTAAAGTACACCCAGAGAATCATACTTTAAGAGAGGTTAAGATAGCGAACTACCTAATGGAGAAAAAGTTTACTGTTGATTATTTAGATAGACATATTAGCAAAGCACCTCAAGAGGTTATCATGGGTGGTGATATGGAATTAAAAATAACAAGGGAGATAATAAATGGATCTACACCTGAAGTATCCTAGTTTTATATGTCCAGCACTATTTAACGATGTTAAGCACACCGTCATTCATGCAGGAAGACAAACAGGGAAGACATATAACACAGCACAATGGCTAGTAGAAGAAACCATCGATCAGGGCTGTAGGTCTTTGTGGGTTGATACAGTCCACGCTAACATAGACAAGTATGTTGATTGGTATTTCAGACCTATTCTAGGGGAGGTGTGGAAGAACTGTACTTGGAATGCACAAAGGAAGATATTGAAATTGCCTAGTGGGGAGATAGATTTTGGATCAGCACAGAAGCCAGAGAACTTGGAAGGGTTTAACTATCCACGATATGTTCTTAATGAAGGTGGTATCATATTAAAGAAGTCTAGCCTTTGGGATAACACGCTATACCCTATGATTAAGGGAGATAATGTTAGAGGTAAGATAATAGGAACACCAAAGGGGAGAAACAAATTCCATGAGTTAGCGGTGTTGGGTAGAAGTGGTAATCCAGACTATGCGACATATCACTATACCGTCTACGATTCACCATATTGGACAGAAGACCAGATTAAGGTAGCCAGAGAGCTTTCGCCAGAGTTGGTATTCAAACAAGAGTATATGGCAGAGTTCATTGAAGGTGAAGGTATGGTGTTCAGGAAGATTAGGGATGTTGTTAAAGATACTTACAGAGAACCAGAAGCGGGTAGGAGATACATATTGGGTATTGACCTAGCAAAGCATGTGGACTTCACCGTCATTATTGTTATTGATGATGTAACGCATGAGGTTGTGTATAAAGACAGGTTTAATCAGATAGATTGGGTGTTACAAAAGAACAGGATCAAAGCAGCGTGGGAGAAGTGGAACAAGGGGCAGGTTGTATTGGATAGCACAGGGAATGGGGATAGTATTTACGATGATCTAGTGGCTATGGGTATGAGAGTAACACCATTTAAGTTTACGAGCAGTAGTAAGGCAGAAATTATTAATAACTTATCTGTCGCTATTGAGAATAAAGAGATATGGCTTCCAAACGATCCACAGGTCATTGATGAGTTGGAGTTATACGAATACAGTGTAAGCAAATCGGGTAATGTTACTTATTCAGCACCAGAGGGCTTCCATGATGATATTGTAATGGCATTGTGTTTAGCATGGAGTGCAGTTAAAACTACTATCCACTTCCAGAGCTTTAACCGTAGCAAGTTTGGTTTGTAAGTTACTTTTATGTTACAATTAAATATAAGTTATAATCACCATAAGCGGAATGTTCACTGTAACAAAAGACACGCCTTTAAGCGTTGAATTGATTAAGAATGCGATTAAATATAACGAGGAGAAGAGGGAAGATTTTAACCAACTAGAAAACTATTACCTTGGAGACCACAATATCCTATACAGAAACAAACCTATAACAGCTAAAAACAACAGAATAGTTGTAAATCATGCTAAATATATCACTGATACGAACATTGGGTACTTGCTAGGAAACCCTGTTGATTATGACGCAGGTGATTTCAATATTGATGAGGTTAAGAACCAGTACAAACAACAGACCATTGCAGATGTAGATCACGAGATTGCTAAAGACCTTTCTATATTCGGAAAGCAGTATGAATTGGTCTATAACATAGACAATAACATCAGAAGTAAGGATATAGATGTTAGAAACTGCGTTTGTGTTTATGATGATACTGTAAATCATGACAAGATGTTCGGAATCATCTATAAGAAGTCTGAAGCATTTGAAAAGTATACCGATGTTGTTGTTTATGACAAGAACTACTCATACAACTGCACCGATGGTAATGGGAATATAACCATTGGGTTGCCTAACACGCACAAGTTCTTGGCTGTACCTATTATTGAATATAGAAACAACAGTGAAGAGCAAGGAGATTTCAAACAGGTTATATCCCTAATAGACGCTTACAATATCTTACAGTCAGATAGAATCAATGATAAAGAGCAGTTAGTCGAGGCTATTCTTGTTGGGTATGGTGTAACACTTGAAAAGGCACAGATGGAGGAACTACTTGCTAATAGAACTGCATTCGGATTGCCTATAGATTCAAAGATGGAATACTTGATTAAAGCATTAGACGAGGGTCAGATAGATATATTAAGAAAAACCATTGAGGCTGACATTCACAAGATTTCACAAGTACCTAACATGGCAGATCAAGAGTTTGTTGGTAATTCTAGTGGTGTTGCTATCAGATACAAACTACTTTCATTTGAGCAGAATACAAAGAACAAGGAGAGGTATTTTGAAAAGGGATTAGCGGACAGATTTGAATTGTACAATAACTATTTGGTAAGTATTTCCAAGATGTCCTTTGTTCCAAAGTATGAGTTAAACATTACCTTCACTAGAAACCTACCTCAAAACGACCTAGAGATCGCACAAACGATTTCATTGCTTAAAGGTACGCTAACAGAGAAGACACTTATCGGATTACTCCCATTCATAGATGATGCAGAACAAGAAGCGAAAGACGCTAAAGACGAACAAACAGAAAAATATAATAGTGAGGTTGGGGAATTCGGAACATTGAATGAGACAGTAGACAAAGCGTCAAACAAAGTAGGTGAAGAGGTTAAGACTAAAAAGAAATCAGTATTGGAGAAACTATCCGATTTTATAGGACAGTAATGAACCCTTTTGACAGGTTAAAAAGCACAATCGCAGAAGCGAAAAAGGAGCTTGAGAACACGGCCATATTTGAAGCCCTTACAGATTCCATTATCAAAATATCAGGTAGGCTAGATAGTCTTACTAAAAGCACGACCGAGGGATTTCAGAGGGCTTACAAGGGCTTACAGGAGGTCTTCGAGAGGGTTGTTGGTATAGAAACAAGGGTAGAGAAGATTGAGAAGCTAAAACTCAAGGATGGGTATACCCCAAGAAAGGGAATTGATTATGTTGATGGTAAGGATGGTGCTGATGGGATAGACGGTAAGAATGGGTTGGATGGCAAGGATGGAAAAGACGGCCAAAATGGTAAAGATGGAAAAAGGGGAGAAAAGGGGGAGAAAGGGGAAAAAGGGGGAGACGGTATTACTACATTACAAACAGTTCTAAAAGAAGTTCCACTATTGCCTATAGAGATTAAAGGTAAACTAGAAACATTAAAGGGTGATGAGAGATTAGACGCTAAAGCTATCAAAAACCTCCCTAGTGGTATTCAGAGAATAGGAAGTAATGGGTTAAGAAAGTTTATTGAGTTAGATGATACCCCAAAGACATACAAGGGCAAGGCAGGGCAAGTAGTCAAAGTGGCTACGAATGAAAAGGGTTTGGTGTTTGGTGCTGGTGGTAGTGGTGAAGGTACAACGGATCATAGTGCCTTGGACAACCTAGCCTATGCTAATAGTGGCCATACAGGATTCCAACCTGCGGGTGAGTATCTTACAGCTAATGACTTGCCAGAAGTTCCAAGTGATATCTCTGATTTAACAGATAATACAGGAATCATACCCCTAGATACAGGGGATTTAACCAACAACGCTGGATTTATAACATCAAATGATATCCCCGCTATTCCTACAAAGACCAGTGATTTGGAGAATGATAGCGGTTTCATTGATACACAATATTCATTGCCTATCGCTTCGGATACAGTTTTAGGTGGTATCAAAGTTGGAAGTAGATTGACCATGGATCAGAATGGGGTATTGAGTGCAGATGTACAAAGTGGGGGCTCTGGAATTCAAAGTATAGTAGCGGGTACAGATATATCAGTAGATGCAACAGATCCCGCCAACCCAATAGTAAGCTTCGATGGAACAATCCCAACTGAATTGGATGCTACTAATATTAATATAACGGATTCGGGTGATTACTATACTGGCGAGGATGTTGAAGTGGCATTACAAGAGATAGGAGAAAAGTTTGATGATATGTTTGAACCAACTGGCTTTGTTAATAGAACCTCAAGCACAATAACCTTTACTAATACAAGCCCTGATAGGACATTGACTATTACCCCTAACACCAGCTTTGATATCTATGAAAGTG
>Ga0209467_1000772_pt1 | contig 36412 bp, 36 predicted proteins | sample Higcelwee11metaG_FD_187175 | JGI IMG/M metagenome (GOLD analysis project Ga0209467, IMG submission 187175) | Freshwater pond sediment microbial communities from the University of Edinburgh, under environmental carbon perturbations - High... | ecosystem: Environmental > Aquatic > Freshwater >... | reverse complement strand
TGTTCAACAAGCCATAATTCATATTATACAACATTGTGTCTTTTTTTTGTGGATTTAAGGAACGGTAAAACCTTTTCAAGTCGCACCAGTTAAACTGGTGGATTACCTATTTGGTAAAATTATTTAAGGAGAGAAATTAAAGAAACAGAAAAAAAACTAGAAAACAAAATGGATAATCTAGACGGTAGAATGAATAGTCTGGAAAATAAAATGGATACTTTAATAGATCTTTTTAAAGAAAATATTAAATCTTAAAAACCAATACAAAAAACCAAAAATCGCCGAACAGAATGTTCGGCTTTTTATTTTAAATTTATTAAAAAAAATTAAAATTATATATAGACATTGTTTTATTTATTTGCTATTCTTTGGATAAGTATGATTATATTTATCTAATAGTGGATGCGAAAAGATTTTAAAAAAAGAAAAGAAATATTTTTTAATTCTGTTTTGGCTCATGATGAGATAGATAGATTGTTTGATGCAAAAGCACTTACAAATTGGAAAAGATTTACCAAAAATGGAGAGCAAACTCTTTGTCATCCTTGCGAAGGCGGGGATCCAGTTTTTAAAAGAAAAGAAGATGGGACTTTGGCGGAGAACATGATTATTAAAGGAAACAATTTATTGGCTTTGCATAGTCTTAAAAAACAATTTGCATTGAAAAATTTGAAGAAATAATTAAAAACTTCAAAACCGAAAAGCAATTGTCAGAGGCTAGAAAATTAATTAGAAATGATTTTAAAGAGTTTCTTGATAAAAAATTTAGTATAAATCAATAACTATATGGCAGACATTAAAAATCTTCATGAAACAATCAGCAAAAAAATAAAAATTCATAATTAAAAACTATCATTATGAAAAAAGAAAAAAAACAATTATCTATACAAATTACAAAATCAAGCTCCGCTCAGTATTTGACTTTTGTTTCAGCATCAGGAGATGATCCAGCAAGTATTGAAGTTCGTTATGAAGACGAAAATATCTGGATGACACAAAAAATGATGGCAGAACTGTATGGCGTATCTGTGCAAATGATCGGTCAACATATAAAGAAACTGACAGCAGATGGTGAAATCAGTAATTCAGTTATAAAGCAATACTTTATAACTGCCAGTGATGAAAAAAACTACAATACGGCTCATTACAATCTTCAAGCCATTATTTCCATAGGATTCAAAATAGAAAACGAAAGAGCTGTGCAATTTCGCAAATGGGCAAGACAAATAGTTAAAGACTATACGATTCAAGGCTGGACAATGGATAGCGAAAGACTGAAAAAAGCTAATCAATTTGATAAAATATTTTTTGAAAGACAATTACAAAAGATCAGAGAGATAAGACTAAGCGAAAGAATGTTTTATCAGAAAGTGACAGATATTTATGCGACAAGTGTTGATTATGATTCATCTGCTCCTACTACCATAAAATTCTTTAAAATTGTGCAAAACAAGTTGCATTATGCAGTACATAGACATACAGCACCAGAATTGATTGTAGAAAGAGCCAATGCAGATAAGGAGAATATGGGACTTACGACTTGGGCAGATGCACCAGGGGGAAAAATCCAAAAGTATGATGTTAGTATTGCAAAAAATTATCTTACAGAAAAAGAATTAAATTTTTTGGAAAGAATTGTTTCTATGTATCTTGACTATGCAGAGCTTCAAGCAGAAAGAAATATTCCTATGACTATGGAAGACTGGAGCAAAAGATTGGATTCATTTTTGGAATTTAATGGTCGTGAAATACTTATGGATGCAGGCAAAATTAATCATGAAGATGCAAAACTTTATGCAGAAACGCAATTTGAAAAATATAGAATTATTCAAGATAGATTATTTGAATCTGATTTTGATCGTGAGATGAAAAAACTTTTAAAAAATAATTTATAATTAAAACCATGATAGATATTTACAAAACAAAATCGCAAGGAGAAATGATGATAAAGGAGAAGGCTTACGAATATGGAATTACAAAATTTTAAATATTTACTTATATTTCAAGCAATCTGAAATATGAATTTTTTGATTGGTAAAAAAAGGCTTTGGAAAATTTTTTTATATGGAAACACAATTAGTCTACAAACTCACAGCAAATTTTGAAGATTCATCACATAAAACAAGTGATGGAGTGGAGTTTTGGTTGGCAAGAGATTTACAACATCTTTTAGGATACGATACTTGGAGAAGTTTTTTTAATGCTATTAGCAAAGCAAAAATTGCTTGTGAACTTTCTGGACAAAAAATGATTAATCATTTTGCCGACATCAGCAAAACGATAGAAATGCCTAAGAATGCGAAAAAAGAAATAGATGATCTCATGCTTACTCGTTATGCTTGTTATCTAATCGCTCAAAATGGCGATCCGAGAAAACAAGAAATTGCATTTGCTCAAACATATTTTGCGATTCAAACCAGAAAAGCAGAAATTATTGAACAAAAAATACTTGAATACGAAAGAGTCCAAGCAAGAAATAAACTCGCAGAAACAGAAAAAGAACTTTCACAAGTGATATTTGAACAAACAGGCAAAAATCAAAATTTTGCACTGATTAGAAGCAAAGGCGATCAAGCACTTTTTAATGAGACTACTCAACAAATGAAAGATAAATGGGGAATAAAAAACAAACCTCTTGCAGATTTTATGCCAACCATTTTGCTCAAAGCAAAAGACTTTGCGACAGAAATTACGATTTTTAATGCCAAAGATAAAAAAATGAAAACAGAAAATCAAATATCAAACGAACATATTACCAATAATAAATCTATAAGAAACACACTTATTTCTCGTGGTATTATTCCAAAAAACTTACCCCCTGAAAAAGATATAAAAAAGATTGAAAGAAAGCTAAAAAGCGAAGAGAAAAAAACTCTTAAAAATGATGATACTCTACAATTTTAAAACCCTGGATGAAAGTTTTCTTTGTAATCAAGATAAAGAAAATAATAAATCACGCAAAAAGGAATCACAAATCCAAACAAAAAAAACAATAATTTTTCTTTGAGGTTTTTTAGTTTAGCAAAGTAGAAGAATATTGGGAATAGTAATGGGGAGATGAAAACTGAATAAAATCCTAGATAATCTAAAACGACATTATAACTTTCATTATCTTGAAAAAAAGAAACATAAAAAAATGGAAAAATTACTAGACAAAAAACATAAATTATAAAAATCAAATATTTTCTCATAACTTTATAAACCTGGCTTTAAGCTTTTTTGAAAATCAAAATAAAAATAAATATAAGTAATACAAAGAGGTATTAAAAATCCTAAAACAACATATAAAAATTTTTCTTTTTTATTTTTTAATTCAGCTAACTTATAAAATATAAAAAATAAAAATGGAAAAATTATTAGATACAAAATAAGCCAACCACCATCTTTAATTAAAAATGGAAAAATAAATTTTAAAGGAACATAAAGAAGAAAAAACCAATAACTTATTATTAATAAAAATTTTTTAATCATATTTTTAATTTATTTTAATATTTTTAATTATATCATAAAGTTCTTCTGACACATAATTTTTTTCATATAGTCTTTCTACTGTCCTAAGATAGTTTTCCCAGCGCTTATTTATCAATCTATTGTTCTGCTCTTTTAATTTTTCAAGCTCTGCTTGTAACTTTTTAACTTGTTTGTCTTTTAGCCATTTTATCTTTTCTAATTGCTTGCTTAATTTTTCTATAACTTTGTCCCCTATTTCTTTTTGTTTAATAATTGACTTAAGTTCATTATTTAATATTTGATAAGTAGATTTTTTTAGCTCTTTTCTTTCATAAAACTCTTTTAAAATATTTTCTAAGTCAGTCAGTATATATTCTTGCTCTGTTATTTCTTCAATATAGCCTGCTCCTACTTTGTTTGGCACATAATTATTTTCAAAAATATTATCTCCATTTTGATCAAGATAAACTTTGGACTGATTTAAATTTGCTGATACTTCAATGCCAGCAAAAGTATTGATTGAATCAATCGGCAGATTTTCAAACTTTACAGTTTCTAGATATTCATCATTATCAATCTTGCTAATCAATACATCAAATGTTCCTGTAGCTGTGGCTTCACCTTCTATTCTAAAATTTAATCCGGCTGGAATAAAAGCAAACTTGTTTCCTTCAATTATATCATAAGCAACTCCTGGTATTTCTAGATCAATTCCGTCATTCTCATTTGGTCCTACATGATTTCCGTCTTGATCATAAATATGTAATTTAATCGGACTATGAAAACTAACTTGTGTTCCACTGATTCCACAAACATCTTTCTTATCTTTACTTATATTTTCATTGTATTGATAATCATTATCATTAGTTTCATCATTATCAAAAACTGCACTTAACATTTCTTTGATCCCTTTAGCACTTGGGATGAAAGGATGCTCTGCTAGATTGGTATAAAATTTTCTTTCATTATTTCCAAAACTTTCAGCACTGATTGTTGGCACTGTGCCGTCACCATCAACATATTGCAAAGCATATTTTTCTTCATTATTATTTTTTTTCAAAATATAGGTTTTACCAAGTGTAGCTTTGCCACAAGCTATAATATTAAATGCTTTTTCATAATTAACTTGATCAATTTTTTCATGGACTTCTTTAGCTTTTTGTATTAATAATCCATTTCTACCTGTGTTAATCATATAAGCTAAAGAATCATTATAATTTAGATTTCCTTTTTTGTTATCCTGATCAAAATCATAAATATCAACTATAAAAGCTCCTTTATTCTCTGCCTCAAAAAGTTTAAAATATTCTTGGCTTGGTAAAAGCTCATAAATTGATGGAAAATTTTGTGATATTTTTTTCACTATTTTTTCACTTAATCCAAAACCATGTAAATTAAAACCCATATCATCCCCATAAGTCAAAACCTTAAATGCTTTTGGTGCTCCAAGATGTGGCGTAGCAATATCAATGAAATGATCAAGTGTGCTGGTACCAAATCTATCTATATAATCTTTAACTACTAATCCTCCCATACTATGTGCTATAACATTCACCTTTTCTTTATCAGTGTTTTCTAAAATATTAGCAATCTTATTTTTTAAATCTGACACTTCTATAATTGGTGCATCTCCTGATGCCCAGCTAACACTATATCTCCAATCATAAGGAAATACAAACAAATCTTTGTTCTCTATATAACCAATTCGCTCAAACTCTTTTATAAGTCCATCAAAAAAATCTTGATTTGATATTTTTCGCAAAATATCTTCTGCTCGCATATTATTAGTAAGTAGCGTATCAAGTAATCCATTTTTATCTAGCATTAACTGTTCCAAATATTTATCTTCACCAGGTATCATCATTTCAAAAATATTCGGCCAAACCTCTTCGTTGTTTAAATTATAAAGAACTGAACTCACTATTCCAGGTACGATAATTATTGGATCTTTGTATTCTATTTCTTCTGGTTTTCCAATCCAAGGATCAAACAAGACTTTGTCTGATACAGAGTTTGCTAAACCTTTTGGATTTAGAGTTGAGTGGTATGGCCCGCTAGCATCTCCCCAATCAATATTTCTAGCATCAATTTCAGTTTCTCCATTATTTACAATACCTTTATCATTATCACTAATTGTTGATTGACTGATGAAAAAACTTTGTAAATTATTTAATTCTAGACCTATAATATTATTAATAATTTTAGAATTTTCTATTTTGATATTTGCATTATATCCCTGAATCACTCCTATTTGTTTTGTAAATGCTAAAGCCTCTTGTTTCTTAATAAAACCTTTTTTAACCATAGAAATATTCTCCTCGCCTCCATATCTAAGCTCACTATTTTTTAATTTTAAAGTTCCACCAGAATTAACTCTTATATTACCCCAATCACCCTTTGACGGCGTACCATCAGAATCATCCCAAGTCCCATAAGTATCATAAATAGAAGTAAATATCACGCCATCCGCTTCTAATTCACCATTGACATAAATGCTCGTCCTATTCAAACGAACAATCGTGTCTGATTCTATCTTTAGTTTCGTGCCACTGGCAATGATTAGATTACTCTCTAATATATACGGACCATTTTCTTGTGTCCAAACAGTATCTACCTTAATCTCTTTGTTTGGATAATCATCTATGGTTGTTTTTGCTTCAATAAACAAATTCTCAAAACAAAAACTGATCGGACTAAGCGTAATACTCAAAATCATCAATGAGCATAAGCCCTGTTTTACACGCTTTTTGCATGTTTTTGAAAAAGTTTTCCACATAGCTTTGTTAAAATTTAATAATTACTTATTCATTTTAACATTTTGCTGATTAAATTTTGATAAAGTTTTTATGAATTTTTTCTAAAGTTTTTTTATAATTTATAATTGGCAAAAAGTATAATTTATGTTAATATTTTAATATAAAAAACTTATAAAAATACATTATGCAAAATGAAATTATTCAACAAGCATACAAAAAAGCTATTAAAGTTTTGGATGCTTGTTCAAAAAAAGAAGGGTTCTATGCCTCAGGGCTCACTGGAGGATATGAAGCTGTTTGGGCAAGAGATAGTATGATCACAGGGATTGGAGCATCCTTTATTGGCAGAAAATTTCAAAAACCTTTTAAAGCAAGTCTTGAAACTCTACAAAGTGCTCAAACAGAAAACGGACAAATCCCAAACTGTGTTGGCTCTTACAATATTGATAGAAGAAGTGACAAAACTTACAACTCTATTGACTCAAGTCTTTGGTATATTATCGGACATTATGTTTATGCTTTACAATATCATGATAATTCTTTATTAGAAAAATACAAAAACAGTATTGCACGGGCTTTTGTTTGGCTTAAGTATCAAGATCCAAACGAAGTAGGATTATTAGCACAACAACCAACAATGGATTGGCAAGATGCTTTTCCTCACAAATATGGGCATGTAATCAATACTCAAGCTCTCTACTATGGAGCTATGCAAATGATTGGCGGAAAAAAATTAAAAGAAAAAGCTGAGCATTTTAAAAAAGTAGTTAATGGTGATACAGAAAAATATCTAAGCCTTTATGACTCTAAACTAGGATATTATTTACCTTGGAATTGGAAAAATCATGATGGAGATCGTGAACAAGAAGAATGGTTTGATGGGCTTGGAAACACGCTAGCTATTCTTACTGGCCTTGCTAAGAAATCAATTGCTTTTAATATTATTGACCATATTGAGAAAGAAAAAATAAATAAAATCTGTGGGCTCAAAGCTCTTTGGCCACCGATAAAACCAGGAGACAAAGAATGGCATTCTTATTTTTCAAAATGTGATGCCAAAGATCCACACAGATATTTGAACGGAGGTTATTGGCCATTTATTGGTGGTTTTTATGTTGCTTCATTAGTTAAATTAGAAAAATTTAAAAAAGCAGAAATTGAACTAGAAAAACTAGCCAAAGCTAATATGCAAAAACTATCAATCAGAAATCACAAAAATTCTTATGAGTTTAATGAATGGCTTGATGGATTATCAGGGAGCCCTGAAGGAGAGCCTTATCAAGCCTGGACAGCCTCAACTTTTATTTATGCTTGTGAATGTGTTAAGAAGAAAAAAGTTTTGTTTTTTTAGTTTTTTTAATAATTATCTAATTTAATATTATTTTTTTGTCATTCTCGTTTTTTTTCTGTCATTCTCGCGAAGGCGGGAATCTAGGTGTATAAAGTAATAATTTTTTAATTAAAACTAAACTATTTAAACACTTAATATTACGATTTAAGATTATTTTTAAAAAACAATATTTTTACTACGCGACTCCTAGATTCCCTTCCCTCACTTCGTTCGCCGGGAATGACAGAAAGTAGATCATGTTCGCTGGGAATAAAAAAAACTGAATTTAAAATAAAAACCGCTGTTTTATATAAACAACGGCTTTTATTTTAAATTTTTCTTAACTCAATTTCAATTTTTCCTTAATCATATCAAGCGCTTTCTGAGCTACAACTTTGTAATGAAAATTTTCTAGTGCATGTTTTCTTGCCTTCTCCCCCATTTCTTCTCTTAACTTATCATCTGTCAAAAGCTTCAAAGTATATTCAGCCAACTCTCCAATATCAGCACGATAAGCAAAAACTTTTGGTTCGTCAAACTTAATTTTGTGATCAGCTTCAAAACCCATACCTTCATAAGCCCACTCTTCTGTTAACTCAATAGTCTGACCGATTTTAGCTAGATAACCAGTCTCACCATGTTTAACTGTATTTACAGGCCCACCAACATTGATTGAAATAACAGGAACGCCACAAGCTTCTGCTTCCATCTGAATCATACCAAAACCTTCAAGCCGAGAAGGTGCCGCATAAATATCACAAGCTGACAAAAGATAAGACATAAAATCATGAGAAAAAGATCCTTTCAAATATTGAATTTTGCCACGATCTAATCCAAGATCATCAATCAAAGCTTCTTCTTCTATACCATGAATCTCTGCTGACTCACTTTCCCAAGTTTTCAAAACATATTTCCAATCTTTAAATTCTTTATCAACTTGCTCTAATGCTTGAAACATTTCTTGTGCTCCTTTACTCGTCACATCTCCACCAATTGTCAAAATCATTTTTTCATGAGACTTGATCCCAAGCATCTCTCTTAACTTAATAATTTTTGGATCTGTTTTTGGAATTGGTTTAATCTCTTCTGGATCAAAACCAATAGGCAATGTACGAAAATTATTAACATCAACTCCATCTCGTTTGTAAGTATCAGTCACCCAATCACTAGTCGTAAAAACCAAAGGCAAGTCACTAATAACTTTGTGATAATTAGCCACCCAACCATTAGCCACAAACCAAGGCACAGGAATGATTCCACTATTCTGCGGACTAAAAATAATATTTTGCGCATAAGTCCAACAACCAACGCCAATAGCGACATCAGGCTTAAAAGCACTTAATACCCATTGTTTTTGAAAGCTAGGAGAATAATGACAAGGCATTACATCAACACCTATTTCCTTCAAACCTCTATAAAGTAGGTTTCCTTGAATACTCAATCCATCCGGCTCTACCGGGTGAGCATATAAAACTGCAATTTTCATAAATTGTTTTTAAATTAATAATAATCAAAATTTATTTATTTCAAACACTTAGTAAAATATGACAATAATTTTCTTTTTTAAAAAAAGACGTCCCCTCTCGTCGGCTTCGCATTGCGCTTTTTTTGAAAAAGAAAATTATTGTCATATTTTAAGATCTACAAATCATTTATTAAAAAATATTAACTTTCAAAAATGCTTCTTGTTTTTTACAATACCCAACATCAATTCCTTTTATATCATAACCATACTCATAAGCAACTATTTCTTTTTTATTTTTAAATTCATCCTTATCTAATTTGATCACAAAATCAGAATCTTTTTTTATGCGAACTTTGTGCTTACCATCTTTTCTATAATTAAAACAAAAAAAATTACTTGTGGCAAATTTTTTTTCTTTTAATAATTTCAAAACTGCTAAATAAATATTTTTGTGTCTTGGATGACCATACTCGCCATTCTCTCCGTGACTAAAAACAAAATCAAATTTTTGATCTTTGATTTTGTTAAAAATTATTTTTTCAGCTTCTTGCGTTGCTTGTTCAAACTCCAAAATATTTTTGTCATCCAAATCACAAATAATTCCCTTCACTCCCAAGATCTTGCAAACTCGTTTGAACTTTGGCGAACGATCATTATCACTAGCACGACAAAGACTTAAGATCGTCCAATTACTATTTGCATAACGAGCTAGACATCCTCCCATCCAAATAATCTCATCATCAGGATGAGCTATAATCACTAAAACTTTTGAGTTTTTATTTAAAATGTTTTTGATATTTTTTTTATAACAATTTTATTTTTATATTATAGCAAATATAAAAAACATTTCAAATAAATTAAGCCTTCGGCACTTAATTTACCCCTCATCTCGCGAGAGGAGGAAAAGGAATTGAATAATATTGAAATTCCTTTATGGTAAATTTTATCTCACTTCACAAATAGCAACTCTTGCTTGTCCAATTTTTTTCATCTCCTCCATTGCTTTATCAGAATAAGTTTTAGCATTTTTTAAATCATTGTTAATCAATTCCATTTCATTTTTAAATTTTTGTAAATACCACTTTTTTGCACCAGCCAAAACCTCAGCTATTTCTTTAATATCATTCACAGTCACCAAGGAAGGCGCGACTGTAGTGCGAAACTCATAATCAATATTACTATTCATTATCAATTCAATACTTTTTTTAATTTTTTCTAAATCAGTTTTTGTGCCAACCACTAAATCATAATTTTTAAAAGATGTTTTCAAATCCATTGCCACATAATCAAGTAAATCTTGTTTATAAAGATTTTCAAGCATAACTGGATTAGTGCCATTTGTATCAAGCTTAATACGAAAACCTAGATTCTTTATTTTTTTTATAAACTCAGGCAAATCACTATGTAGTGTAGGTTCACCTCCACTAATCACAACTGCATCTAACTTATTAATTCTCGTTTTTAAAAAATCAAAAAGGTCTAACTCATTTATGAGAGAGACCTTTTGCATTTCTTTATTTTGAAGCTCATCCCTAGACAAGACAAGCATAGGGTTATAACAGAATTGACAGAGGAAATTACATCCTTGAGTAAAAACAATTGCAGATAAACAATTAGGATAATCTAATAAACTGAATTTTTGCAAACCGCCAATTAACATAAAAACAATTAACAACCGCAAACATTAACCTTGTATTCTTTTCTATCTTCAAACTCAGCTACTTTAGCATCGTTCCATTGTTTAACAGGACGAAAATAACCATTTACTCTACTGTAAATTTCGCAAGCTTGTCTTTTTGTTGTTTTTTTTGGACTCATATATTTATTTTTTATAATCTATTTTTTTATAAAAACAGATAATTAATTTTTAAAAATATGTAATTTAGTATTAGGAAAAGTTAAATATTATTTTATATTATTAAATTATTAAAATAACAATATCTTGTATAACTATTTATATAATACCACAAGATATTGTATTAAACAAATATCTCTTTATTCGCTTATTTTAGTTTTGGAAAAGATATGTTTTTAAAATATCAGGTTTTTTTTAATTTAACAAGTTGAATTAATGTGGATAAGTTTTTTTCAAAAAAAGAAGTCTATTATTAATAGACTTCTTAAACAAAATTTAGTTTTAACTCTTTTTTTTCAAAACGCTAAACAAAAGTATTAAATCTTTTTGTGACAAAACCACCAATCATAACAACCTTCTTTATTTCTTCTTTTTTCTGCATCAGCTTCTGTCTTAGCAGGAGGAATAATCACTTCATCAGCAATTAATTCGTTATTTGGCCAACCAGCAGGCACTGCTACTCCGCTTTTATCAGACAATTGCAAAGCCTTGACCACTCTCACAATCTCATCCATATTTCTCCCAATTTCCTGCGGATAATACATTACTGTTCTTAGTTTTGATTTTTCATCAATCACAAAAACAGCACGAACAGTGTTAGTTCCTTTTCCAGGATGAACCATTCCAAAAGCCTTAGCCACCGTGCCCATATCATCAGCAATAATCGGAAATCGGATTTCTTCATTCAAATTTTCTTTTATCCATTCTGTCCATTTGATGTGTGAAAACACTTGATCAATAGACAATCCCAAAAGCTCTGTGTTTAACTTTTGAAATTCATCATAACGACGATTAAAAGCAACAAACTCAGTGGTGCAAACAGGTGTAAAATCAGCTGGATGCGAAAAAAGCACAAGCCATCTTCCTTGAAAATCTTCATGAATTGATTTTTCTCCATGAGTAGTCACTACTTTTAAATTTGGCACGATCTCGCCTAACAATGGCAGACCTGCTCTTTCAATAATTTCTTTTTCCATAATTTTTTAATATTAATTTATTAGTTAATAAAATAATAGCATATACCCTGCTAGGGTGTCAAGAAAAATTAAGTTAAACTGTCATTACTCAATAGACTTGTTGCTTAATTAACAAACTAAATCAGAAGATTTTTTAGAACATCTAAAATGCTTAAATAATAATTCAAAATAAAGAGCAACAGTGAAGATCATAATTACAACAAATACAGCATACATATAAGGACTAGACAAAACAACATTATAAGCAAAAGCTCCCAAGACAACGAAAGCAACTAATGGACAAATTAATCCCCATTGAGTTATATAAAATTCTTTAAAATGATTTTTTTTAAAATAATCAGACAAAAGAGACAATCCAAACAATAAATACCAAATTTCAAAAGCAAAAGATAATCCTATAACTATATAAAAATAAGCATCAAGATGAAAAGAATGTGTCACTTCCAAAAAATGACCAAATCTAAAAGCACTAATTGCAAATAAAGTTATATTAGGAATAACAATCAAAAAACTAGGCAAAAAATTTTTTTCAGGCAAACCAGGAGCAGAAAAATAATGTCTAAAAAGTGTAAGCAATTTTACAAGCAAAAGAAAAATTCCCATAGAAAAAGAAATCATTGACAGAAAAGCAGCACTATTTGCAATAGTTAAATTTTTTGACATAGCTGCTATTCCAGTTCCAACTGTAGAAAGCATTCCAAGTAAAAAAGGATGTAATAACCAAGCAAAATTTATTTTGTTTATATCAAAATGTTTTTCAAAAGATATTTTTAATAACTTTATTTCCAACCACAAAATCACAAAAAATAAAAAAGTCCAAAAAATCATAGCAGGTGCAAATAAACTTTGAAAATTATCAGACATTATAGGAAAAAAATATCTAATAGGACCTATAAACAAATTCATAGTCATAAGAATAGATATAAAAGGCACTAATATAGATGAGTTCTTAAGAGGATCATCTAATACATCTTTAGCTTCTTTTGTTTTTATCCATTGAAAAAATTGAACAAGAAAAATAATTGTTAAACCAAAATGCAAAAAAGAAAAAATAATCATTAAAAATTCTAAGGACAAATAATACAGCTTAAAAATTCCAACAAAATTATTATTCCAAAGCTGTGCTCTAGTTATAAGACCAGGACCATGTTTAATAGTGTATTGCATTAAAACAAAAGGCATAACTGCCACTCCTCCAGCTCCAAGTGAAGCCAAAAAAGAAAGAGGATTAAAATTTTTAGTTTTCATAAATTTTATAATATTAATTATTAATAATAATCATCTTAACATATACCCCTATAGGGTGTCAAGAATTGAATTTAAAATTTCGTAAATATTCACACCTTAATTAATTTATGCTAATCTATAATTAATAATTTTAAATAATAAATTTATGCCTAACTTAAAAAATAACCCTATTTTAAAAGATTATCAAAAATATGTAAAAGAATTAGAGGTTGAGAGAGGTTTTGAAAAAGATAACATTATAAATAAATGCTTATTATTGGGCGAAGAAGTTGGTGAGTTGTTTAAAGCTATTAGAAAAGAAAGTGGATCAATTAAAGTTGACAAAAAATCAAACTTTACTAATGTTGAAGAAGAATTAGCTGATATACTTATTTTTATTTTTTCTATTGCCAATAGATTTAATATTAACCTAGAAAAAGCTTTTAGAGAAAAAGAAGAAATAAACAAAAAAAGATCTTGGGAATATTTGCAAAAATAAAGTTATAAATTTTAATTATTTTTTTACAAAAAATATTTGCATAGTTTATTTCAAAATGATATATTTTAAATGTAATTTTCAATATTATAAATTTTTATAATATACAAATCATTAATGATTAAAATAAAAAACAGATAAATTTTTATTTTTTATGGGCACAACAACAACCACATATTTAAATACAGAAAATTTAAAGATAATATTAGACACTATAATATCTTTAGCTCCCATTATTGCATGTTATATTGGTATTCACTATGGTCTGAAACAAATAAAAATTCAAAAGAAGATTGATTTAATTGAAAATCAACTTAATAAATTTTATTCACCTTTACTTGGTTTAATAAAAGAAATACAAGCAAAAAGTGAACTTAGACATAAAATCAGTCAATTAGGTGATGAATCCTGGAAAGAAGCTTGTAAAAAAGAAGAAATGCCAAATATTACACCATACAAAGAAGAGACTAAATACAATAATCAACAACTTTTTACTGAATTTTTACCAAAATACAACAAAATGCTGGATATATTTCGTGATAATTATTGGCTTTCTGAACCTGAGACACGCAAATTCTATAGTCAATTCGTAGAATTTGTTGAAATATGGAACAGACATTTCTCAGAAGGATTGCCTCATGATGTAGTGAGAAAAATTAACCACAAAGAAGAAGATCTAACACCTTTTTATGAAGAATTAGAACTACGCACTAACGAACTAAGAAAAAAGATTCTGAAAATAAAATAATAATTCTAAAATTATTACACAAATTAAACTATTTATATAATAAATTTAAATTTATGAAAGAAAAAAACATTTTTAATTTTATAAAAAAATTAAGCAAATATTTTATTTTTCAGTTAACTGCAATTATATTAATTTTAACTTTTGTTGGTTTATTTTTTGTTGATATTGGAATAAATAGTAAATTTTTTATCAAAAAACATTTCACTAAAGCTTTTGAATACAGGATATCAGGTGATTGTGTTTCTTTTTCAAATTATTTTAATCAAAACAATGAAGAATGGAAATATCTTTGCGAAATAGAAAAAAATTATAATAGTATAGAATCTATTAGGAGTTTTAAAATTCAAAATATATCTCATAATTTCGGAAGTAACTACTCTTTTTTACAAGTTGAATTAACTAAAAATTCTAAAGATGGTAAAAATTACTCTCACTTAGTTAATTATGAAATGAAAAAAATTGATTTTAAATGGATAATTGATACAGAAAAAAATAATACCAATGAAACAAATAAAAAGCAAATATACGATAAAATAGCAAGTGATGATGAAAAAACTGCATATCTTGTAGAAATATTAAAAATGATGGATACAAAAGAGCAAAAGAATAAATTTATTAAAGAGATGGATATTTCCAGCGAAGTAAAAAATAAACTAAAAGATGAAATAAAAAAAGGAGTATTTGAAAAAAAAGAGTAGTTTATTTAACTACTCTTTTTCTAAAAATTTAAGAAAATCTCTTGTAAATCATTTATCAATCAATTTACAACATCAAAGCCAAACTTCTATCCAAATCTTCCTCATCCTCACCAGATAAAACCTTCTTAATCTCCACAAACTGCAAATCAATTTTGTCTTTGTTCTCATTATCAGCTTCATTAGTTTTTTCCAAAACAATCTCCAAATCAGTATAGCCACTCTCCTCATCACACTTTGGACAATATTGATGTTCTCCTGACAAATACCCGTGCTTTGGGCAGATTGAAAAAGTTGGGGTTAAAGTAAAATATGGTAAATGATAGTTATGTGAAATTTTGCGAACTAAATCTTTGACTGAATTAGCAGATGGCATAGCTTCTCCCATATAAGCATGTAAGACCGTACCTCCTGTGTATTTAGTCTGAATATCATCTTGTAAATCAAGTGCTTCAAACAAATCATCAGTAAACCCAACTGGCAAGTGAGTTGAATTGGTATAATATGGAGATGCTTGCCCCTTGTTAGCTAACTCATTATTAGCTACAATTATATTTGGATATTTATCTTTATCAAGCTTTGCTAATCTTCTTGTAGTGCCTTCTGCTGGAGTGGCTTCAAGATTAAATAAATTATTAGTTTCATTTTGATAATTCATAATAATCTCTCTCATAAATTCTAAAACTTCTTTCGCAAACGCTTGACCTTCTTTAGTTGTTATATCTTTTTTAATTTCAGAAAAATTTAAAGAAGCCTCGTTCATTCCGATTAAGCCAATAGTTGAAAAATGATTTTGCCAATAATTTCCAAATCTTTTTTCAATATTTGCAAGATAATGACGAGCATAAGGATACAAGCCACTCTTAGTCAAATTTTCTAGAACTTTTCTTTTAATCTCTAAACTTTCTTTTGCAATTTGCATTAGTTTTAACAAACGATCAAAAAACTCATCTCTTGTTTTTGACAAATATCCGATTCTTGGTAGATTAATTGTCACAACACCGATTGACCCTGTTAATGGATTAGCACCAAACAATCCTCCTCCCCTTTTTCGTAATTCACGATTATCAAGACGAAGACGACAACACATTGAACGAGCATCATCAGGACTCATATCAGAATTTACAAAATTAGAAAAATAAGGAATGCCATATTTGGCAGTCATTTCAAAGACTTTCTCAGTCACAGGATAATCCCAATCAAAATCTTTGGTAATATTGTAAGTTGGAATTGGAAATGTAAAAATACGACCTTGCGAATCTCCTTCCATCATCAATTCAGCAAAAGCATTATTAATCATATCCATTTCTTTTTGAAAATCTTTATATTTTTCTTTTTGAACTTCTCCACCAATGATAACATTATCTTCTTTTAGGATACTAGCTGGAAAAAGATCCATTGTGATATTGGTAAATGGAGTTTGGAAACCTACTCTTGTTGGAACATTGATATTAAAAAGAAACTCTTGCATTGCTTGTTTAACTTCTTTATAAGTTAGCTTGTCATAACGAATAAATGGCGCTAAATAAGTATCAAAATTAGAAAAAGCCTCAGCCCCAGCCACTTCTCCTTGAAGTGTATAGAAAAAATTTATAATTTGACCCAAGGCTGTGCGAAAATGTTTTGCTGGTTTTGATTCAATCTTGCCACTAACTCCACGAAAACCTTGTAATAGAAGATCTTTTAAATCCCAACCAGCACAGTAAGGTGCTAAAAGTTGTAAATCATGAAGATGAATATCGCCATTTTGGTGAGCATCTCTAATGTTTGCTGTATAAACTTCATTTAACCAATAACTTGATGAGATGGAAGATGCTAGGTGATTATTAAGGCCTTGAAGACTGTAAGCCATATTAGAATTTTCTTTTATTCTCCAATCTGATCCATTTAAATAATCTTTCATCAATTCTGCATAATTTAGTGTATTGTTTATCTCTCTAATTCTTGCTTGTTGATCACGATAAAGAATATATGCCTTGGCGACTTTGATATGATTATTAGCAATCAAAACTTCTTCCACAATATCTTGAATCTCTTCAACAGCTGGGATGCTTCTACTGTGAAACTTTTCATTTATTCTTTGCATCACATCATCACTGCATTTTTTAGCTAAATATTTGTCTGATACACCAACAGCTTGAGTTGCTTTGTAGATAGCATTAATAATTTTGTCTTGGTCAAAATCAACGATTTTACCATTTCTTTTTCTTAATTTATTAATTGTAGTAGAGTTTTGCATGGAATTTTATATTAATTTTTAAATAATTTTTTTATCTCCTCCTGAAATGTTTCTATGTCTTTAAAATCACGATAAACACTGGCAAATCTTATGAAAGCGACTTTATCAACTTTTTTTAAATGTTTCATAACTATATTACCAATCTTTTCTGCCTCTATTTCATTTTTAGATGCTTTTGCTTGTAAATCACTTTCTATAACATTAATTAATTTTTTAAAATCATCTTCTGTAATAGGTCTTTTTTCTAGTGATCTTTTAAGTCCTTTGATCAATTTATCACGGCTATAATTTTCTTTACTCCCATCGTTTTTAATAACTGAAAGCCCAAGAATTTCAACTTCTTCAAAAGTAGAAAAACGAAAACCACATTTCAAACATTCTCGCCTTCGCCGAATTGAAGTACCTTCTGTGGCTACTCTAGAATCAGTAACTTTTGTATCTTTATGATGACAAACAGGACAAATCATTTTATTTTTTATAAATATTTATAATTCTAAAAACTATATATTGTATTAATATTTATTATATTACCACAATATATTGTATAAAACAAATTCTTTTTATTTGCTTATTTTAGATTTTGAAAGATGTAGTTATAAGATACCAAGACTTTTTTAATTAAACAAGATTGATTAATCTGTGGATAAATTGTGAAATTTGCATCAAAATAAAATATTTGATATAATATCATCAATAAGTAATCAAAAAAGATAACTTTTAAATGATATGTATTTAAAAAAATTAATTTCCAGTAAAAAAAGTGTTTTTAATGTTTATGATTTAAGATTGATTTGGCAGTTAGAAAATAAAAACTATTTAAAAACTTTAATAAACCGCATGGTAAAAAGCGGTAAATTATTAAGAATTAAAAGAGGAATATATTCTATTAATGTCGATTATAATATTTTTGAATTAGCAAACAAACTAAAGAAACCTTCCTACATTAGTCTAGAAACTGTTTTGCAAAAAAATGGTATTATTTTTCAAGATTATTCCAATAGTGTTTATTCAGTTTCAAACAATAGTTTACAAACTAAAATAAATAAAATTAACTTTAATTATTCTAAACTAGCAGACAATATTTTATTTAACCCACTAGGCATTAGCAATAAAAATAATTTTGCCATTGCCGAACCAGAAAGAGCTTTAACAGACCGCATTTATTTAACCCCCAATTATTATTTTGATAATTTAAGGAATATTGATACAAAAAAATTAAAAAAACTATCTAAAATTTATAACAAACGAACAGAAGAAGAAATTTTAAAAATAATAAATTTTATCAACAAAAAATATGCTTAACCAAGAAACTCACAGAAAAATAATGTTTGAAATCTTACGGGATATTTATCGTTCTGATTTAGGTTTTTATTTAGGATTCAAAGGCGGAACTATGCTTTATTTTTTTTATAATTTAGAACGCTTTTCCGTTGATTTGGATTTTGATTTACTTGATGACACAAAAGAAGAATTGGTTTCAAAAAAAATCGAAAAAATATTAAAGCCTTACGGAAAGATTGATGATATCTGGAATAAAAATTTCACAATTTTTGCTTTACTTAATTATGAAGATGGCATGCAAAATATAAAAATTGAGATTTCTAAACGAAAAACTTTTACAAATAAATACGAATTTAAAAATCTTTATGGAACAGATATTCAGTGTATGGATATAAAAGACTCTTTTGCTCACAAATTGATCGCCACCACAAGCAGAAGAAGTGCGGTTAATCGTGATTTTTATGATCTTTATTTTTTTTGGAAAAACGGATTTCAGTTTAATGAAAAAATTATTGAAAAAATAATGAAAAAAAATGCTAATGAATATTTGAAAGAATTGAAAATATTTATTGAAAAAAATTTAAATGAAAACAATGTTTTGCATGGGATTGGAGAATTGGTTTCTTCTGAACAAAAAATTTGGATTAAAAAAAATTTAAAACAAGAGTTGTTAAATTATATTGATTTTAATTTAAAATAAAAAAACCTCGCACTAATAAATAAATTAATTAATTAATTATCTTGTGCGAAGTTTAAATATCTATTAATTTTTACGGTTAATTATCAGTCACTAAAATCAACATATCACTAAGTGGATATTGAGTAAGACTATCTACGACTTTGATATCATTTTCCCAAAGTCCCATAGCTAAGCCTTTTTGAAAAGTATCCCAATTACAAATAGAATGTCTGCGATTGTTTTTGTCTATCGCATAAACTTCATTTTGATTTGATTGACGAACTAATTTTAGCATATCGTTTGTTTGTTTTAATAAATTTATAAAAAAATCATTTTTAATATTATTTCCAGGACAACTTTTGTAAGTAGCATATTCTCTATGAAATTTTAAATTTTCAAATGGAATACTATATCTTGACATCAAATCCTGAATTAATTTTCGCAAAGAATCAAGCTGAGCTGTTGATGGTTGTTGATTATCAAAATTACCAGTCAAACAAATCCCTATTGAGTCATAATTTTTGTTTTCTTGAGAAGTATGCGCCCCAGCTTCCCAATCACTTCTCCCTTGAGTTACTTTCCCATCCCCTGTTATAAAATAATGATAACCAATATAATAACCTAGACTACTTTTAAAATTCCATAAATTTTTATGATAATTATTTACAGATTCAAAAGTAGTTGTATCACGATCAGTTAAAGTGTGATGAAAAACTATGTAATTTTTTTTGTATTGAGTAGGCATATTTGCTATTTTTATTGACTTAAATCAAAATATATGTTTAGATATTAGAAAGATAGAATCTTTAATATAACCTATCCTATTTTTAATAATATGTCAAATAATAACGAATATCCTGTAGTCTTTAAAGGTGAAGGATTAAAAAATTTACAAGAAATCGCTAAAATGTATGGAACTTCTGAAGGAGAAGTTGTTGTTAAGGCTTTAAAATTATTAAAAGTTATACAAGAGAAAGGTAATGGCAATATTACTATGAAATATGGAAGTGAAGAAATTACTGTTAATACCAATAAATTATAATTATGCAAATTGATTTAAACAAAGATGTTTACGATGGAGGGGAAGAATTAGAAAATTCAACAAATAATTCTGCTAAAGCTGAGGATATTTCATCATCATTTGACGGGAGTTTTGTAATTGAAGATCAATTAGACAAAAAAAATAATAATGAAGTAGTGGGCATCGCTTTTAAACGAGAAAATGCTAGATCAAAAATTGCTTTTCTTTATGTTTCAAGTTTTTTAGCCATTATTTTAGTTTCTTTTGCTTTTTCTGTTTATAGAAATTTAGAAGTTGATGGAGTAAAAGATTTACTACTCGCTGTTTCAGGTATATTATCAGGCCCACTGGGCTTTATAATTGGCTATTATTTCAAAGTTGAAGAAGATAATAAATAAAAAAAATAAAATTTGCATTATTTTTGTTTTTTTGTTAGGATATTTTTATAACAATTAAAAATTGTTTATTTTTGTTTTTTAAAAATTAAATATTTAAACGAGGAAGGATGGCTGAGTGGTTGAAGGCGACGGTCTTGAAAACCGTTGTATGTTAACGCGTACCGTGGGTTCGAATCCCACTCCTTCCGCATATATAAAATACTCTTTAAATTTTTAAATAATTCAAAACTAAAAAATATGTCTAATGATGTAGAGAAAAATAAGATTTTTAACATATTTAAGCCAAACCAAATCAGTGCTAAATTATATGTTGACTATCAAAGAAAAATGATAGAACAGCTTAATCATCAAGAAAACAAAGAAGATTTTGAAAAATATCTTTTAGTTTATGATTTATATATAAAAGCTAGAAGTTATGCTATTATTAATAAAATAGCTTTTTTCCTAGCAATTTTTTTTGGTTTTCTGACTTTAGTTTGGCCAACAATTACACTTGTAATTAATAATTTTGATTTTAAAAATCAATTATTTAATTCAGCCATAATCCAAACCACAATCACAGGAATTTCTGCTCTTACTTTTGGGATTTATTCTCATTACAAAAAAAGACAACTACTTATTGAAAACTTAATTCGCTCAACAGTTTATTCAAGAAAAAATTTCTCAGATGTCAAAGATAAGATTATTCAAGAAATGGAAAAAATTGACGCTGGATTTAGCTTTTCTGATGCTTTAGAAAAAAAAGAAAAAAATAATTAAATAAACTCATTTTTATTGATAAAAATGAGTTTTATTTTTTTTAAAAAAAGAACTATTGTTAATTAAAAAAACGATTATAAAAAATAAAAATTTCAATTATAGCAACTAATAATAAAATAAAACCAACAGCTAATTTTATGCCTTCGTTTTTTGTAGTTTTATAAATATTAAGTGGAACTATAAAAATAAAAAGGAAAAAAGCTGCTTCTATAAGCTGTCCGTTCTCCATCTCTAACATAAAATCAAAATTCATAATCTCCTCCTTATATTATTTTTATTAAAAATAAAAACTTTTTTTATAAATTTTCATAAAATTTGTTAAGCTAAAAACAAAAATCCCAAATAATACAATCACAGCTCCAGATGGCAAATCTAAATAATAAGATAAAATAAGTCCTGACAAAACTATAAAAATAGAATTTATAATAGTTAAAACAGTAAACACTTGAAATGATTTTGAAAATGGTTTTGCAATTGCACTAGGAATTACTAATAAAGCACTCACTAAAATAATTCCAATTAATTTAATACTCAAAACAATAGTTACTGCAGTCATAATATAAAGCATCAAATCATAAAACCAAATTTTAATACCACTCAAATAAGCACCTGTTGAGTCAAAAGTAGAAAAAAATATTTTTCTATGTGAACTTACTAAAATAATTAAAATTAAAAAACCAAAAACAATAATACTTCCTAAATCATAATTATTAATAGTTAAAATGTTCCCAAACAAATAACTAATTAATTCAGGCTGATAACCTTGATAAAAATGTAACATAATTATCCCTATAGCCATTCCTCCTGTAAACATAATAGCAATTGCTACATCACTATTAATTTTAGTTTTCTTTTCCAAAAAATAAATCAAACTAGCAATAAAAATAGCAAATAAAATAGCCGTAAGCATTGGTGACCAAGAAAATAACAAAGCCATTGCAACTCCTGCTAAAGAAGAATGTGCTATACCATCACCAATAAAACTCATCCTCCGAATCACAACAAAAACACCAAGCCATCCCAAAAGGACAGCTACAATAATTCCAGCTATAATAGCTCTAATCATAAATGGATAAAACAAGAAATCAAACATACTTTATTAATTTTTATTGTGTCCATGATATAAACTAACATTTACTCCATATAAATCCTTAATAGTTTTTTCTGTCAAAACTTCATAAGGCTTACCATAACAACACATCTTATTGTTAATACAAAGCACTAATTTACTATATTTACTTACAATATTCAATTCATGAGAAACAATTAAACAAGTTACTTTTTTTTGTTCATTAATATTTTTTATCAAATCATAAATAGCAATTCCTCCAGCAACATCAATTCCTGTTGATGGTTCATCAAAAACTAATAATTCTTTTTCGTGCAATAAGGCACGAGCAATAACCACTCGCTGAAACTGTCCTCCTGATAACTCACCTAATTTTCTTTTTTCAATATCAAACAAAGCAACTTCTGCTAAAGCTTTATTTATATTTTCTAATCCATGTTTATTATTTTTACACCTTTCTAGCGCCATAAATTCATAAACATTAATCGGCACATCTCTATCAAACTCAAATCTTTGTGGGACATAAGCAATTTGATTATACATTTGTTTTGGAAATTTATTATTAATTTTTATCTGTCCACTAGACGGCTCTAGGATTCCAATAATATTTTTTAATAAAGTTGTTTTTCCTGAACCATTAGGACCAATCACAGAAACAATATCACCTTTTTCTATATTAAAACTAATATTATCCAAAACTAAATAATTATCATATTTATAATTCAAATTTTTTACTTCAATATAACTCATAAATTATTAATATTAAAATCCATTAACTCCAGATAACTATTCCTTCCTTGAACACCACCTAATGGATCTAAAACCTTTATTTCTAGATCAAGATCTTGGGCCACTGTACTTAGTGCTTCTTTTGATAACTGCGGTTCAATAAACAAAGATTTAACATTATATTTTTTTATATCATTTTGCAAATCAATTAAATACTGAGGACTTGGAGTTTTACCAGGGAAAGGTTCAAAAGTTGCCACAACATTAAGCTTATAATACTGTGCAAAATATCCCCAAGCATCATGAAAAACAACTATGTCTTTATTTGGTAAATTATTAATTTTTTCTTGCCATTTTTTATCCTTTTCATCAAGCTCAAAAATAAATTCATCTGCCTTTTCTTTATAATAATCTTTATTTACTATATCAATCTCACCCAACAAAAGAGCTGATTGCCTAGCAATAATTTTTGCATTATCAGGACTAAGCCAATAATGAGGATCAAATTCACCATGTTCATCATCAATATCATTTTCAAAATGTCTTAAATCAATATAATCAGAAAAAGAAATAGATTTAGCTTCTTTAAAAGAATTAGTAATATTATCTATCCAAAAATCAAGCCCAGCACCAACACTAAAAAAAATATCAACTTCTTGCATTTTTTTAATTTCACTTGGCGTTACTTCAAAAGTATGTGGACTAGCTCCAGGACTTACAATCAAAAGAGAATCAATCTTGTCACCACCAACTTGACGCACAATATCAAACACAGGAAAAATACTAACCGCTACTGTTAATTTATCTTTTTTATTTTCATTAACAAACTGTTTTGAACTACAAGCTGTTAAAAGAAAAATAAAAAATAAAATCAAAAAAAATTTTTTCATACTTTATTTATTATTTAACATTTATAATTTTCAAGAAAATCCATTGCCTGTTTATGTTCTTTAATAGCTAACAACGCGGCATTTTCTGTTGTTTGCAAAAATTGCTCTAATAAACTTTTTTTCTCTACACTAGAAATTTTTTCTAAACTCATCTTAGCCTTTTCAATGTTATATAAAACAATCTTACTAATATCAATCACCATAGCAAACCAAAAATCTTTTTGCAACTTTTCCAAATCTTTATCTAAATCAATTATTTTAATTTGATTTTGATAAATAAATTTTTCTAAAATTTTGGCAAGTACTCCATTAATATGCCCTTTTTTTAAATCTATCTCCCAATCATGAGCATCATCATTTAACTGACGAGCAATTAAATAATATTTAAAAAAATCTAATAAATCAATAATTTCTTTTTCTTCTTTATCCAAAAGACACAACATCAAAACAGGTCCAAGCCCATGCGCTAATGATCTTTGGGCAAGCTTACTAAAATCTTCATATTCAGGTAACTCACTAGGAATATAAAAAATAGATTCAGCAACAAGAGTTCTACAAAAAGTAAGTTCCCAAGCATTAGCAGAATCTAAATCATTCATTACTTTTTTAAAAATAAAAGAAAACTTTTTATTATCTTTCATTGTTTCTTTATAAAGACAAACAAACTCTCTTAAGCAAAAATTAGCAACTGACAACATTAATACATCACCTTCATCATCTAAAAAATCATCATAGATAGTATAAGCCATCCAAACAAAAATATTTGCTATACCTAAATTTATTACAACATCATCAGAAATTTTCTGTCCATCGTCACCTAAAGACTTTTTAAAGAAAAAAGAAAGCAAGCTAATTTGTTTATTTTTATCAGAATCTAAAATTTTTTCCAACATTTTTTTTGCTTGTTTTTTTAATTCTTCTCCTAATAAATCAAAACTTTTATTAACATTTAAAAGAATAAGTTTATATATTTTTTCTTCTTGCTCATCTATTATTTTTAATTTTGTATTCAAGTAGTTATTATCATATTTCTCTTTTAAATAAAAAACACTTTGCAAAACATCTGAAGCTATATATTTAATAATTTTATTTTTTGGATTAATGTATTTAAAGAAAACATCTTTTTTATTAAATTCAAAATTAGTAAAATCAATTTTAACAAAATCTATTTTTTGCGGAAAATCTGAAAAATCAAAAATCTTATTTAACTCAAAAACATAAAATTGAGAAGAAAAATTTTGAGAATTAATTTTTTCAATTATAAACTCATTTAATTTTGGCAAATACACTTCCTGCATCTGTAAAAATTTAGCGATTAAAAGATTAACACCCAAATCTAAATCTTTACTATGTTTTTTTACAAAAGAAAAATAAGGTCCTCCTTCGGAAAACTCAGCGTCAGTTAAAGTCTTAAGAAATTTAGCAATCATTTTTCCGCTAAGTATTTCCTTGTCAAAAGAGAATAAAGCAGATAAAGCTAAAAATGTAGTAAACAAATCACTAGGAAACAAAATTTTATTTTTAAATCCATTTCCTAATATATTAAATATCCAATCACTATTTCTTTGAGACAAAATATAGTTAAAAGCATTTTTTTTAATTTCAAATAAAGCTTCATCATCAATTTGATTTAAAATATCTAATACCTGAGCTGTTATCACAACAGAACTTTGTTTTTCTGCTTTTGAAAAATCATTTAAATCATCAGAAATAAAAGCTAAAAAACTTCCATTTTTTTGTTGTAACTTTTTAAGATAATCAATTAATTCATTTTTTGTCATAATTTAAATTTTTTAATAGGAAAACAAACTTTAAATTTTGCACCTTTATTTATTTCTGTTTCTACTTCAATCTTACCACGAAAATCTTGCTCAACAATATGTTTTACAGCAGACAAACCTATTCCTGTTCCTTTTTCAAAATTTTTAGTAGTAAAAAAAGGATCCCAAATTTTTTCTAAAAAATTATCTTCAATTCCAACACCACAATCCTGAACTACTAAATATACTATATTCAGTTTTTGCCATAATTTTATAACCACTTCCTTATTTATTTCATCTTCTTTTTTTTCATAAGAATCAATAGCATTAGAAAGAAGATTTGAAACTAATTGACTAAACTTTATAGAGTTTCCACACATTCTTATATCTTCTTCTTTCTCAAAAAGAATATTAACTCCAATCTTTCTTGCTTTATATGAAAAAATTTGGATACAATATATGACTTCTTCTGTTAAAGAAAATTCTATATTTATTTCTTGTTTTTGAATTTGCTTACGAATTGCCAAAACAAAATCTTCCATCCTTTTTGTTGTTTTAATAGCTTGCCCTAAATATGATTTTGCTTCCTTAACCTTGTCGCCAGACTCATCTTTTACCTGCTCAAGATTTAATGATAACGCTGTTAAAGGATTAACTAAATCGTGAAAAAGACCTGATGAAAGTCTTCCAAACTCAGCAAATCTATATACTTGAGACATTTTTTCCATCTGAATTTTTTGAAGTTCATCAGTCCTTTGTTTAACTCTTATTTCCAAACTATCTCTTTCTTTTTTTAATTCAGCTTCTGAATTCCTTGCTCTTTTTAAAGATTTTTCAGTTTCACGATTAGAAAGCCAAGAAATTATAGCTATAATATTAAAAATAACTGCCAAGAAAAAAACATCATTAATTTCTATTTTTTCACTTTTCCAAAATAAATCTGCAATTATAATATTTTTATATTGAGAATATGAAATAATTATAATTAAAAATGAGATTAAGGTTGTAAAAAATACTAAATATTTAGTATTAAGTAAAATACCTGATAAAAAAATAATTAAAACATAAAGTAATAAACTTGTTGGTAAATCAACACCCCATTTAATAATAAAAAAAGTATTAGGAATAAGATAAAAAAATATCAAAGTTAAACTAGCTATTTTTATATAACCTTTTCTTGAAAAAAATAAAATTAATAAAAAAAGAAATAAAATAAAAAAAGAAACACCAAAAGACAATCCTTTATATTGATTATTTGTTATAGAATCATATAAAACAATCAAATTTGCCAACAAAACCAAAAAAATAGAACTAACTACTAAAATATTTAAAATAAATTCAACCCTATTAATATCTTCATTTAAACTTTTAGGAGCAATAAATTTTTTATAAAAAAATTGGACACCCCAAATAATCTTATTTTTTAAATAAAATAAATAATTTTTATTTTTTAAAAAAATAATCATAAATGAAGTGTCCTTAAATAAATTTAACTCCAAGGTTGGCTAGGTCCGATTATCATTGATAAAAAAGCACTTAAAAAAGTTATATTTCTTCCTGCCTTATTAGTTAAAACTTTTTTCATTAACTTATTCATATATTTTTACTTAATAAATAATAAAATTTGAAAAATATGAAATAACTAAAATTAAATCGACCATTTAAAGAATATTAATATTCTTTTAATTTAATTATTTCATTTTTTTCTATTATTTGTCAAAAATTATCTATCTCTATTCACAACAAAATTAATTCCTTCTCTAATAATTTCTTTTTCTTTATTATCAAAAATATTTAATGTTAATTTGTCAAAGATCTGCAAAGATTTTTTTGAAAAATATTTTGCTTTTTGTTTTGCATATTTAATACTGCCATATTTATTCATTAAATTTAAAACATAATTTATTTCATCAATATTTTTTTCTTTTCTATTTTTATTATAAATTAATTGAATTTTTTCTTTTTCATTTTCACTACAATTATTTAATAAATGAATTAATATTAAAGTTCTTTTTCCTTCTAAAATATCTCCTCCTTGCTCTTTCCCTTGCACATTACTTGCTATTGTTAAATTCATTACATCATCCCAAATTTGAAAAGCTCTTCCAAAAGGAATTCCCCATTTCAGAATATTATTTAAATTTTTATCATATTTTTTAGCTATAATTGATCCTAATTGCAATGGACCTGATACTGTATAAAAACCAGCTTTTTTATCAATCATTAAAAAATAATCATTTTCGCTTAAATCTATTTTTTTATTTTTTATCCAATCAAGCTCAAGATATTGTCCTTCTAGTGTAGTTAAAATAATTTCATTCATCTTATCAAAAATTTTCCACCCTCTTTCATCTCCTAACATCCTTACATTTTCGCCAAGAACCTTCCACATAAGAGCCTGCAAAGCATCTCCTGCGTTTACTGCTATTTCATCACCAAAAATTTTATTTAAAGATGGTTTATATATTTCTTTTGTTGATCTTCTTTCATCTGACTGATCAAAAAAATCATCATGCACAAGTAAAAAATCCTCTGAAAATTGCATAGCTACAGCTGTTAATTGTGCATCTTCAATTTTTCCTCCATGCATTACTGCTGATAATTGAACTAATCCAGCACGAAAATATTTTCCTTGTCTTTGAGGATATTCATTCACTGCTTGATAATGATTAAAAGGTTCTCTTTTTATTAAATATTTTTTTAAAACATTCCAAATAGGCTTTTTAAGTAATTCTAATTCTTTTAAAAAATTAATTTTATTCATATATAGTGGTATTATTTTAAATTCAGCTTTTTTGTCATTCCCGGCGAACGAAGTGAGGGAAGGGAATCTAGGAGTGCGTAGTAAAAATATTGTTTTTAAAAATAATTTTAAAGCGTAATATTAAGTGTTGAAATAGTTTATTTTAATTAAAAAAATTATTACTTTATACTCCTAGATTCCCGCCTTCGCGGGAATGACAGAAAAAAACGGGAATGACAGAAAAAATAATACTAAATTTTAAATAATACTACTATATTTATTATATAAAAAATTAGCTTAAATTTTCCTTAAGAAAAGCTTAAGAAAAAAAATAATAATGTTGAATAAAAAACAACCTTTTACTATAAAAAATAATATAATTATAAATTATTCTTCACTAATTTTATATCCTATTCCATGAATAGTGTGAATAAGTTTTTTCTTGAAATTTTTATCAATTTTTTGTCTTAAATTACTAAGATGTGTTTCTACTGTATTTGAAAGAAAATTTGATTCATTATCCCAAATTTTCTCTACAATAATAGATTTTAAAACTACTTCATTTTTATTACGAAGCAAATATTCAAGTATTCCAAATTCTTTTTTTGTTAAATTTATTTTTTTTCTACCTCTTACAACCTTAAATCTTCTTATATCCAAAATCAAATTATCAATTTTTAAAACATCTTTATCATAATCATGCACAATTGGTCTTCTTGAAAGAACATTAATACGAGCAACTAATTCATCAAAAGAAAAAGGTTTAGTCATATAATCATCAGCGCCTATTTGCAACAAATCTACTTTAATATCAATTTCTGATTTGACAGTTAACATTAAAATCGGATATATTTTTCCTTCTGCTCTTACTTGACGACAAACTTGTCTTCCATCTAACTCTGGCATCATTATATCTAGAATCATTAAGTCATAATCATTAGTTATTGCAAAAAATAATCCTTTTTTGCCATTATTTGCCACATCTACAGCAAAGCCTAATTGTTCTAAATTTTTTTTCAAAAAATAGGATATTTCATTTTCATCTTCAACAATTAATATTTTCATAAACTTAAAAAATATTTAAAAATAATACCAAAATTTTCAATATTATTCATAAATTTTAATTTTAAAGCCTGTAGTTATCCACAGGCTTTTTTTTCAAAAAAATAGATCTTCAAGGGTAATTTTTCCTAATTTATTTTTTGCCATAAAAGGACAATCTTTTTTTGTTTCAGTAACATTTTTACTACTATTGTAGCAAACTTTTATTGCACCTAAAAAAATTTGTTGATCACATTTTTCTTTTTCTTCTGTACTTTTAAACAAACATTCATGTTCTAAAATATACATAATCTTCTCCTTTTTTTATGTTTATTTTATTAATATAATCTATTGCAAATATAATACCATAATTAAAGACTTCTTCAAATATACTTTCATTGAAATTCAAAAATAATTTTTTATTTTTACATATATTACAACTTTCAGAAACAGCATTAGCGACTAATCTTGGCTTTAAATGACAATTTATTGTATAAGAATCATCTGTTAAAAAAAGATATTTATTTTTGTCAATATATTCTTTTATATTTTTTTCAAATGTTTTTTTTGTATAATTTTTTAATTTCATATTTTTTTTATTAATTATAAAAAAAAATATATTAATTTTATCTAAAGAAAACCTTAAGATTTCTTAAGGTTTTCTTATACTTAATTTAATCTCTTATTTTATATAATGTATTTAAGTTATAATACAAAAATTTGTAATAACTAAAAAAACTACTTTTATTGTTCTTTCAAAATATAAAATTGCTCTTTAATTTTTCAAAAGATATTACAAAAATAAAAAAATTTAATAATAGGAAGGAATAAATTATGAAAAAAAGAAATAAAGAAAATTTATTAAAGAAATTTAAGAAAAAAATCCATAAATTAGAAGATGAAAAAAAAATGCTTGAATACAAGGCTGAACTTGGCATGCAAGTAGGATGCTTTGCTCATGACATTAATAACATTTTAACTATATTTCAATATGCAGAATTTATTCCTGAACTATTAGATGATTTAAATGAAAGAAATATTTCCTTAATAAACGAGTATGCTCATTGCATATTAGAGGCTACACAAATTGGTAAGGAGCTAACAAGTGGATTTACAAACTATTTGAAAGATACAGATACTGAAATAAAATTACAAAGTATTATTCCGTTTCTTCAGGTTTTAAAAATCTACACAAGAAGATTTAAGGGACAAATTATTGAAGAAATAGAAAATGATATTCCTTCAATAAGATGCAAAGCTTATCAAGTAAAAAGACTAATTATCAATATTTTTTCAAATTCTATGCAGGCTATAGAAATTTGTAAAAATAAAGATAAATTGATAAAAATAAAAATATGGTCAGAAAATGATTGTGTATTTCTTTCTATTACTGATTCAGGATCTGGAATTCCAAAAGACATTATTTGCAAAATATTCCAAGAAGGATTTACAACAAAAAAAGAAGGTACAGGTCTTGGCCTTGCTATAGTTAAGCAAATTGTTGAAGAAAATAATTGGTCTATAACTGTTGAATCATCAGAAAAAGGAACAACTTTTACTGTTTCTTTCCAAAAATCACCTTAACAAAAACAAAAAATATAAAGCGTATTTTAAAAAAAAATACGCTTTATTTTTTTTATAAAAGAATTTTATTTATATATTCATTAATTTCAAAATTTTTTATTTCTTTTTTAAAATTATTTTTTTGATAATTATAAATTAAGCCTTCGGCACTTAATTTATCCCTCCTTTCGCGAGAGGAGGAAAAGGAATTGAATAATATTGAAATTCCTTTGCGGTTAATTAAATAATCAATTTTTTTTCTTAAATCATTCTCATTCATAGGCTCAAATAAAAAACCTCCAAAAATATCAAGCAATTCTTTTATCCCACCAATATCTGAAGCTAACACAATTAAATTATTAGCAAAAGCCTCATAAATAACTGTTGGTGAGTTTTCATAACAAAGTGAAGGAACGATTAGACAATCAGCTTTTTGCATTTCAATTTTCACTTCATCATTACTAAGCCGTCCCAGAAATTCAATATTATTATAAAATAAAAATTCTTGTTTTAAATTATTTAAAAGGCTTCCAGCACCTATTATTTTCAATTTTATTTTATTATTACTAACTAAATATTTTTTAAAAAAATCTAACAAAAACACAATTCCTTTATGCTCTTCAATTTGACCTACAAACAAAAAAATAAAATTTTCATCACTTTTTTTATTTATTAATTTATCTTTTTTTTCAATAACTATAGGATTAGGAATTATTCGTGCTTGAGCATTTTTAAAAAATCCTTTTTCAAAATGAAGATTAAGCAACCATTTTGAAGGAGAAATTATTTGTGAAACTTTTGAAAATAAAAAAATATTTATTTTCATATATATTTTTGCAAAAAAACTTTCAAGAATTTTTTCTCGTCCCCAATACATAAGACCAGAAGGATGAAGTAATTGAATATCATGCAAAATATGAAAATGTTTTTTATCTTTTGGTAAAAACAAAGGTACTAAATAGCTAATACCTTTTAAATTATTAGTGATAATTAAATCAGGATTTTCTTTTTTAATAATTTTTCTTATTTTTAAGGCACTAATAAAATCAAGCATATCATAAATATGCCAAAAAAGACGAAAAAAAATAGGAATTTTTTCAAGATTATAATATCTTGATTTTAATAAATAGTTATTAGCTACTTTTTTAAATTTTCCTTGATAAGTACTAATCAAAAAAACTTGATCTCCTCTATTTTCAAAACCTTTACTCAATAATTCAACAATCTGTTCAGCTCCTCCTTTGTTATATGGTTTAAATAAATTATTAATCAAACAAATTTTCATAAACTAATAAAATTTATAATAACAAATTTTTTTATTTATTTTTGATAATTTTTACACCCCAATAAATAAAACAAATACTAATTATTAAAAATAAAAAAATAAAAAAAAGTTTTTTATTTATCAAAAAATTTTTTTGACAATCAACATCCATTGTCTTATCAATACAATCAACATCACAAATTTTATCTTTTTCCATATCACAATAATCATCTTGAGCACCAGATGGACAATCGTTTTTACAAATTTCTCTTGACTCATGCGTTTGGCAAATATTATCACCACAAACATTGGCTAAATATGCAATATTTTCCATATAAATTTCTTGATTATTAAAAAATATTTTTACTTTTTCCGCTTTATCAAAGTAAGTCATCCTTATTTCTGCAACATTTAAATCAAAATTAAAATTAACTTTTTTTAACTCTTCATTCTCAAATGAATAAACCACTAATTGATATTTTCCTACTTGATATTTGTTTTTAGCTATTTTTAATTCTCCACCAATAACTTGTGCATCAATATTTATAATATTAGTCTTTGTTTTATTAACTGTAAAAACAAAATATTTATTTTCATTTTCCGCTTTTACCTGAAAACAAAAAATAATAAAAAATAGTAATATAATAATTATTTTTTTAAACATATTTTTTTAAATATTATCAAGTTATTAAAAATAGCATTTTACTGAGCTATCTCTTTTTTTTACGGAGTAAGTATTTGATGAATTGCATCATATTTACTCTTTTCTATTTCTATACCAACAAGAGCATCTAATTCCGAAGCATCTTTTTCTATTATTTCTAAATCAATTAATTGTTGTTCAATTTGTTTCATTCCAATCACGGTATAATTATTTTCATCAAGATAATCTAAAAATTCTATAAAAATCTGTTTTTGAGTTTCATGATCTTTATTACATTGAGTACTACCTGCATTTAAATACATATTATTAGAAGGTTTTTCATATAAACCAGGGATACCATGAAATTGCAAAACAGCCATCATCATACCTCTTGCGTCTTTAACAATTTTAATATAATCATTTACATCCCAACATACCGAAGTAACTAATCCAGAAGATGGTATTAATAAACGATGATGCTTTGTTGGATTATATAATGGACCAATACCGATTGGATCTCCTCCTCTATCATCAATATAATTGTTAATATAATTAGAAGGAAAATTTCCTCTTCTTGCAAATTTGTAACCATTCTGTTTTAAATAATAAATTCCTAACATTCCCCAATCGTTTCCTGGCCAAGCAAAACTAACAGCATCCTCATTTATTATCTTTTTTATTTGATTATGCATAACTTCTATTTCATTACCTACATAATAACCATTATTATCATATTGCAAAGGAATATTATTGAGAAGAGAATTATGAATACTAGTATGATTACCAATTTCAATTAAAGATGAATTGATATTATGTATCACCTTCATTGTATACTCATTAGGACAATTTACACTTGTTACATCAAAAACATTTGGCATACTATCAAAACAATTATTTGTTGCCATAAATGAACCACCAAATCCTCTAGCACTCAGCTCATCTGCCATGAACTTACTAACTGGCATTAATAAATCATCAGCAGTTATTACAACAATTTTTCTACACGCAGGGACATTAACTCGACAATAATCTACATCATCAACACTATCATATCCACCACAATCAGGAAGATTATCACCATCTTTGTCTTTTAAACAATAATTTTCATTTAATTCTTCTTTACAATCTAACTCACAATTTATTTCATTTTCTCCATCCTCTGTTTGGCAAATTCCATCATTATTACAAGTTGGTAAACTTCCTGATATCTCAAACATATCTTTTAAATCTTCAAAGTCAAATTCAATATTTTGATCTATCTCTGATATTTTTTTGGTAATTCCATTAGTAAGGTCTTTACACCAAATACTATTATATTGATAATCATTACTAAAAAAATCTTCATAATTAGTATTTTCAAAATTTAATAAACAACTTACAGCTTTATAACTATCCAAATTATTTATTGAAAAATTTTCTGTACAAGAGTCTTCTTTTTCAAAAAAATTACCATCATTATCAGTAAAGTATAAACAAGCTTTTGTTTCATTTCCTATTTTATTATTAACTAATGAATTTTTATCAGCTAAAATAACAAAAGATTTTCCAATTTTTACTTTTTTAGTAGTAAATAAATCATTTATTTTTTCTAAATTAACAACTCCATATCCATCTTTTTTATTATTTGCATTAACATTAAAACTTTCATTATTAGGACTTGCTGTTAATCTAATTATCCAACGTACAAGCTCAATAGGCTCATTAGTGTTTCCCAAACTAGTTAATATAGATGCTGACAAAGCAGATACTTGTGAAGAAGCATAAGACTCTGTTGTCACTCCATCAACAAAAACATCTACGTTACTATAATTATAAAAACCTTCTTTTTTGACACCTGCTACAAAAACTTCTTGATAATTTGCTGGATACATATCACCAATTGCTTCCACTGCTGAAACAATAATATTAATATTTTCATCATAAGCTGTTTTTATAACTTCTTCCAAAATATTACTATCATCAGAAGCGACTGCCCAACTCATATTTAAAATATTTTTAATATCACTAACACTAACATTTCCTAAAACTTCTGATACACTTACTCCTTTTTTTATTACTACTTTATCTTTTGAATAATTACAAGAAGTTTGAATATTAACTCCAATATTATCAGCATGTGCACCATCTCCAACATCAAGTACCAATACTCCATCTGCTTTCGTACAATCAAGATTCGCAAAAACAGCATTATCTTCTGCTTCTCCTTTTGGTTTTAATATTTGATCAAACTCAGTATAAACAACATGTTTATTTTTTTCATACAAATTTACTATACTATCAAAATTATTTTCTGTAGAAAAATCAATAACATAAATATTTTCTTTTTTTACAAAACTATTTTTTCCAAATAATTTCTTAATTTTTAAAGCTTTACTATTTTTTAATAAATCAATAATTTCTTGATTAACACTTATTGTTTTATAGTCATTCTTTAACTCATACACATCTCCAGATACCACAGATTTAATCATATTTGGCTCAAATTCTACAATTAATCGATTATCTATAAAATCAATACCAGCTATTAATTTTTTATTTTTTATAATTGAAAAAGAATCTTCTAATAAATCTTCTTCCCCTATAATTGTTGCTATTTTTAATTTTACCAAATATTTACCTTCTCCTAAATTAATTTTTGAACTATCAAAAAAAGCACTCCAAAAATGATCATTTTTATTTTTGTCACCATGTTCTCCATCATTATACAAAGCAAAACTATCTTTTTCATAAACTTGAATTAATTTATTATTACTATCAAATAACTGTGCTGAGATTTTTGTTATTTTTTGATAATCATATTTAGAAGTAAAATTAATCTTTATAATAGAATTTTCTGAAATTATTTGAGGTGTGATATCTATACTATTTTCTGTAAAGAATAAATCTGCTAATATTTTATTAGTATTTATTTTTGATATATCATTTTCTTCTTTTTCAAATATACCCAAAACTTTTCCTATACTTTTACTTTGCTCTTTGATTTTTTCATTCCCCATTGCTACCATCATTTTTTGATTATTATCTCTTTTTGTAATATTAGAATTATTTACTAATGAAACTGTCCCAGAGACTGTTACATCCTCCAGCAAAACACATTCATCAGCACTAGCACAATCACTATCATCACAATCAATAAATGTATCATTATCATCATCAAAAGTATTATCACAAATCTCTTCATCAGGATCGTCAGGATCATCAGGATCGTCATCGCTTATTGAAGAGTCTGTATATTCACCATCATGTATCTCAAAATTAAATATATTACTCTTAGCAACTGGCAAATTAACACCACCAAACTTTGAATAAGCAATAATTTGATATTCCCATTTAG
>Ga0209467_1000771_pt1 | contig 36416 bp, 23 predicted proteins | sample Higcelwee11metaG_FD_187175 | JGI IMG/M metagenome (GOLD analysis project Ga0209467, IMG submission 187175) | Freshwater pond sediment microbial communities from the University of Edinburgh, under environmental carbon perturbations - High... | ecosystem: Environmental > Aquatic > Freshwater >... | reverse complement strand
GGTGCCATGCCCCGCACCGTGGCATGGTGCAGACGGTTGAACTTGGCAATAAACTGCTCCACCAACAGCGGCAGATCCTCTTTGCGACGTCGTAGCGGTGGCAGCTCGATCCGCACCACATTTACCCTGTAGTAGAGATCCTCACGAAAGGTACCGTTACGGGTCAACTCTGCCAGGTCACGATTGGTGGCAACAATGATCCGCGCATCGGTTGTTACCGAGGTCGTACCGCCCAGTGGTTCGTAGCAGTGTTCCTGCAGAACCCGCAAGAGACGCACCTGTAATGCCGGACTCACTTCACCGATCTCATCCAGAAATAGGGTGCCGCCTTTGGCCAGGGCAAAACGACCCGGTTTGTCCTTGGTGGCTCCGGTAAAAGCTCCGGCCTTATAGCCGAACAGCTCAGACTCCAGCAGGGTATCCGGCAGGGCACCGCAGTTAAGCGCCACAAACGGCCCGTTGCTGTGCTTGCTCAAACTATGGATGGTCCGCGCCATCAGCTCTTTGCCGGTGCCGGTCTCGCCATTCAGTAGCACTGTACTGGGGCTGACCGCAATGGCGGGGATCACCTCAAACAGACGCTGCATCAAGGGACTGCGGCTGACAATTCCCCCCATATGAAAACGTCCCTCAAGCTCGTGGCGCAGGGTCTCCACCTCGCTCAGATCCCGGAAGGTCTCGGCCCCACCCACCACCTTGCCGCTTTTGTCCTTCAGCACCGCTGTGGAAAGGCTGATCGGGATCCGCCCCCCCTCTTCGTCAATGATATAGCCGGAACGACCGATGATCGGCCTGCCGTTTTTCAAGGTTTTGCGCAGGGCACAATCGGTCTCGCACATGTTGGAACGGAACACTTCCGAACAGAGACGCCCAATGGCATCTCTGCGTGAGATGCCGGTAATCTCTTCCGCTGCCCGGTTAAAGGAGGTAATCCTCCACTCAGGATCAACAGTAAAAACGCCATCGGAGATGCTTTCAAGGATTGCATCGGTGGTGGCAGGCGCCGTAACCGGCGTATGTCGAGGGGATTTGCTCATAGGGGGCAGTATACTTTTAAACGTAGGGGCAAAGCAAACGTTTCACCTGCTTTGCCCTTGCTGACGCGAGTTAATTCTACATAATCAGATTAGCATTGTGTTGAAACCTTTAACCCCTCCCCGCTCCCCTTACATAAGGGGAGAGCCTTAACACCTCCCCATTATGTAAGGGGGATTGGGGGGGGTAAGGTTTACTGTTTTAAACATAGATAACAGCTATACTTTTGCCTGCTCACCGATCTCCATAAGCCCTTCAAATAGCACCTTCGGCATCGGCTTGCCAAAGAAATAGCCCTGAATCAGGCAGCAGCCCAGCCCGTTCAGATGATCAGCCTGCTCACGGGTCTCCACCCCTTCCGCCACCACCTGCATACGCAGGGCATGGGCCATGGAAATAATCGCCTCAACCAACGCTGCACTATCCTTATTCACCGTAATGTCATGAATAAAAGATCGATCAATTTTGATGGTATGGATCGGGAAGCGAGCGAGATACCCCAGTCCTGAATAGCCGGTACCGAAGTCATCAATGGCGATGGAGAACCCCCTATCTCGCAACATTTCAAGGGTTGCACGGATGGCAGCGTTACCATCCAGCAACAGACTTTCCGTAATCTCCAGCTCAATCCATTCCGGTCGACAGCCGGTTTCATCCAGAATTGAACAAATTGTTGCGGCAAGATCATTTCCGGAAAACTGCCGTACAGAGAGGTTAACCGCTATCTTCAGACGTTGTGTTTGACTCTGATTCCATTCACAAGCCGCTTTGAAGGCGCTACGTAGTACCCACTCCCCCATCTCTACAATCATACCGGTATCCTCGGCAACCGGAATAAACTGGCCAGGAGGCACCATGCCAAGTTCAGGGTGATTCCAGCGTAAAAGTGCCTCTGCGCCAACCAGACCACCGGTTGTCTGATCAACCTTGGGCTGATAGTACAGCTCAAACTCCCCGTGCTTCATGGCCTGACGCAACGCTGCCTCAAGGGATAACCGTTCAGTTGCGCAGGCCGTCAGTTCGATTGAATAGAACTTGAAGCAGTTCTTACCCTGAGCCTTGGCATGGTACATGGCAGAATCGGCAAACTGCATCAGCTCTGCAATATCCTGACTGTCTCCCGGACAGGAAACAATGCCGATGCTGGCCGTGATGTTCAACAACCTGCCCTGCAGCACAAAAGGTTCACTGAATGCTGCCAGTATCTTATGCGCAATAGTCCCAAGATCCACATCCTGCCGCACATCCTGCAAAATCACGGCAAACTCATCGCCTCCCAAACGAGCCACCGTATCATAATCACGCACCACCTTCTGCAAGCGCTCTCCCACCAGGCATAACAACAGATCCCCGGCAGCATGTCCCAGAGAATCATTTACCGCCTTGAAACGATCCAGATCAAGCAGCATCAGTCCACTGACCTTCAAGTGATTGCGCCTCGTGTTGGTGACCGCCTGCTGCATTCGGTCATGAAGCAGGGCACGGTTGGGAAGGCCGGTAAGGGGATCAAAAAAGGCAAGGCTGTGAAGTTGTTGCTGATAGTTTCTCAGCTCAGTAACATTATGACCAACACCTAAAACACCGCTTACGACTCCGTTACAGTCAAACTCCGGCACAAAACGAATCTGGTAATATCGCTTACTCGTATCTTCAAACTCCCAACAAACCTCTATTTCTGTGGCAACCCCCTCAAAAATGACATAGCTGATCGCCTCAACACAGATCTCGCCAACCGCAGAACTACCCACCGATAGTTCATCTGGCCGTTTTCCCAGCAACAGGTCAGCAGAAACTCCTGCCATCTTTTCAAAGGCCGGATTGACATAGGTTCTGCACACCTCACGGTCATAGCGGACTATCGGATCAGGGGAGTTTTCCACCAGCATGCTGAACTCCTGCATACGTCGGTGCAACACTTGCCCCATCACCTTGCGATCAGTAATATCACGGCTAATAACAACAACCTGAATCGGGTCTGTACCGGTCACAACACTTACCGCCACCTCATATTCGCGCCGCTCACCATTCTTCATGAGCACACCGGTTTCATAAAGTGACGGCACCTCTTCTCCGGCGATACGCCGTTGATACATTTCCATAACCCGTTGCCGGTCATCGGGGTGGACGGAATTGATGAATTCAGGCCTTTTTGCCAGATCGTTATCGGTATAACCAAACTGATATGCAAGCTTCCTGTTGTATACATGCATAATCCTGCCGTTTTCCAGCACCATCATATACAGACCGGCATCCGCAATCCCCTTCAGTAACGTCCTTTGAAACTCTGTCGTACGTTGCAGCTGCGCCTCACGCAAAAGCAATGCATCCTCCATTCGCTTACGGTCGGTAATATCGCGAGTGATAGAAAGCACACTTACTACTTCAGCCTCAGCATTCCGTTCAGCCACCAACCTGACAAGACAGGTGGTTAAACGACCGGTGGGCTCCATTCTGGAAAACTCACGTTCCTCAGACTCGCCACTGGCAAGAACTCTTCTGATGGCATCCTCATACTCCTGACATGATTCGCCAAGCAACTCCGTCGGTCTCCTGCCCACGGCAGGCAGGTCTGCGGACATTTTTTCCTGCATCATCTTGTTAACGTAGAGTGCTCGACATTGCCGATCATAGCGGCTGACGGCATCGGGCAGATTCTCAAGCAAAGTACGGTACTCCTCTTCCCGTACTGCCAGTGCCTCTCCCATCCGTTTGTGGTCCTGCGTCAGCTCCCATTCACGCACAACACGCTGCACCAAACGTGGCAGCGTCTCAAACACCTCAGCTGACTTGACCACATAATCCTGAACGCCTGCTTTCATGGCCTCCACCGCCACCTGCTCATTGCCGTAGGAAGTCATCATAATCACCGGACAGCTCTTGTTTACCCATGTCAACAAATCAACACCATGGCCATCCGGCAAGCGATAATCGGTCAGGACAAGAACAGGGAGACGGTTATCTATTATTGTCCGGGCATCGCTCAGATTCTCTGCAACATACAGGCGATACTCTTCAGAGAACGATTCAAACGAGCGTATGATCAACTCGGCGTGGGCGTCATCGTCTTCAATAATCAAAATATAAGGTGCATCAGGACAAGTGGTCGTCATGGATGTTCCTTGCGTTTGTAAGTCATTAGAATACAATTGGTTAACTCTATGATCTCTTAAACTTATAAAACTGCCTTGCTACCAGGGTCGCTTGTTCCAGGCCAGCCAGAAAAACCCGAGGTCCTTGAGCATCCGGGTAAAATCAAAAAAATCAACCGGCTTCGTCAGATAACTGTTGGCATGATATTCGTATGCCAATGCCACATCACGGTCAGCATCTGACGTGGTCAATATCACCACCGGTAAAGCCCGGAAATTGGTATCCTCCTTAACCTGCTTGAGTACATCCAGGCCACTCACCTTGGGTAAACGCAGATCCAGTAGCATCAGATGTGGCAGTGGATACTGCTGACGATCAGCATACGCCCCTTTGCCATGCAGATAATCCAGGGCAGCCTCCCCGTCCTCCAGATGGATCACCCCGTTAGCCACAGAAAAGTCCTCCATGGTGCGAAGTACCAGCTCGGCATGATCAAGATTGTCTTCCACCAGCAAAATATTCAACGGCTTACCGCGCATCGTTTCCTTCTTTCTGGTCGGGTCGTCTCACCAAACATTATGCCACCATTCGGAGTAGTTCATCCCCTGACAGGGTTTCAACTCAGGACAGGGAATGCAAGAAGTCCGTTACTACCACTGGCCGGTCAGGCATTCATTTTCTACAAATGCAGGTTATGGCTGTATGCTACAGAGTAATGAAAAAGGAGGGTAATTGAACAGTCAGAGAGTTCGGAAGGATTACTACGAAAAACCTTAGAACACAAAGGGAGAAAACGAAGGTTTGAGAAGGCTGTCGTTTCCAGCCTGTTACCTGGGGGTTAAAGGGAGCTGGTTTCCTACAGTGAAACAAAACCTGCTTCCATTGCCCAAGCCATCTGACTCCACCCAGATGTTGCCACCATGTATCGCAACAATCCGCTTGACCAGAGCCAGGCCTACACCGGTGCCCGGCACGTTGGTATGCAACCGGTTAAACAAACCAAAGATGTTCTCATGGTATTTAGGTGCAATGCCCGGCCCGTTATCTTGCACAAAAAACACCTGCTGTTCTCCATCTTTTCGCATGCCGATCACAATATGCGGCTCCAACTGTTCTCCCCGGTACTTTATGCCATTTTCAATCAGGTTCTGCAGCACCTCTGACATCCTCTGACGGTCGCACCTGACCGAAGGCAGGCCAGGCTCAACAGAAATCTGCACCTTGCTTTCTCGCAAGACCCCGTCCAGGTCTTTCAGCACATCATGGACAAGCCGATCCATATCCACCGGCTCCGGTGGGGTAATCACATGCCCGACACGGGAAAGCTTCAACAGGTCATCCAGTAAAACTGTCATTTTGTTGGCAGCAGCACTGATTCGATCCAGGTCTTTTTCGACTCGATCAAATCGGTTGGCAGACAGATCATGTTTAATGGAACCAGAGAAGCTCTTGATAGTGATGAGAGGACTTTTAAGATCGTGGGAAACCGTATAAGTGAAACGTTCTAACTCACTATTCTTCCGTTGCAGTTCATCTTCCATCTTCTTACGTTCAGTGATATCGATCATCACCCCATGGGCCACTGCCACGCCATCTGGCTGCAGCTGCACAGTTGAGCGCATCTCAATCCAGCGCAGACCATAAACAGGATGCATAATGCGGAGCTCATATCGAAATGCCCCCCCGGTCTCTCTGCTTTCAGCAATCAGCTCAAAGAGTCGGGGAAGATCATCAGGGTGATAACGAGCTCGCAAAGCGGCGGCATTATCCCGTATCTCTTCAGGGTTCAGCCCCAGCAATTCCACAATACCAGGACTCGCGTAGGGGAAAGTAGTATGGCCATCCGACTCGATCCGTGTGGTGAAGATGAAGCCAGGCACCGCTGCGGCAACGGCGGAAAGCTGTTCCTGCAGCATGGCACGTTGCAGCAGCTCCCTTTCATACTGTTTACGCTCGGTAATATCTCGCCCGATGGATAAAACCGTTACCACCGTTCCATCCGCTCCAAACTCGGGCACATGCCGATTTTGGAAAAACCGTTCACTGCCGTCAGGAACAATAAATCTCAACTCAACATCCTCAGACCGCCCCGTTTTCAGAACCCGCCGAAGGCTTTGCAACACCTTTACACTTTCTGTTGAAGAAACAAGCGCACACTCCACAGGGGTTTTACCCAGTAGCCTGGAGGCAGAAACCCCGCTGATGCGTTCCACGGCAGGATTAACATAGACCCGTCGGCACTCGGCATCATAGCGATAAATCGGATCAACGGCGTTTTCCAACAGAGTACGAAACTCTTGTTCGCGAGCGGCAAGCGCATCCTCGATCCGGCTACGCTTTTCCATCTCATCCATCAACTTCAGTTTGGCGAATCCGCTTTCCGCCAGGACCTCCACCATATTCTGCAAAAACAGCATATTGCTATGTATATGCGCTCGACTGAACACCGGCACATGATCAAACGCTGCAAGATAACTATCCTGATCAAACCCAAATTCATCGGCCTGCGCAATAAAAAATCCCCGATCCGGCAGCTCGTCCTCATAAAAAAACTGACCGGTAAAAAAGGTAGCCAGATGTATGCCCTCAACAATAATTGGCAGAACCATATCTACCATGCCATTCCTGCAATGGTATTCAAGGTATTCACCCTTGATGCCACTCAAGTTGGATCTCATGTAGGCATCGCTCTCATGGCAGCGGGCAGAACTTACCGGATGAACCCGATGAAATTGCGTACAGATATCCTGCCATCCCACGGTGAGCAGGATATTATCGTTTATATCAAACAGCCCGTAGGCCATATTGGAAAATCCGTTATGTGACTGCAACAGATTGCGGACATGCTCCAGATTAACCAACTGGTCAAAAGAGTAGTGCATTGAGTAAATCTTCTCCGAAATGATTAATCCGACCTAACGGCTCCTGATCCTTAGCAACGGCTTCCGACCGCTCCTATTTGTGACACGTTATCAGCTTCCGGTATTCATAACCGTACAACGCTACTGCGGATTACCGTGATTCAGCCGCCAGATTGTCGAGTATGCTCATCAACTCTTCTGAACTGGCAACCATTGCGGCGCACAGCTCTTGAGCCTTGCGGCGATCACCACTGTTAAAGGCCACGAGAGCCTGTTTACCCAGATCATGCACCTTGGCATGGGGGATATCAATTGCACGGAAATTGCTGCTGTGGCTACAAGCCTGCTGTCCTGTGCTCTGGTACCATTGGCCAAATGCGCAGCTCTTGTGGGTGGTCAGCTTCTCAGGATCGATCTTCTCCACACCGTCAAGGTGGGCCTTGATCTTGCCAATAAAGATCATATGGGCGCTTTTGGCCTTGGTAATGGTAAGGGGTAAACTTTCATTAAGCTTAAAGTGGTTGAAGCTTGACATCAGCTCTTCCACCAGTGCATTCAGGCGGCTGGTGGACTGGGCTGATTTGTGGGTGTCATCGGCAGCAGTTCTTAAAATATCGGTAATCTGCTGCATGTTGCTGGTGATCTCTGACGTAGTGGCAGTCTGTTGCTCGGCAGCGGTGGCGATCTGGCTAATCTGCATAGCTGCGTCATTCACCTGTTCAAGGATATCCCGCAACGCCTCGCCCGATTTGGACGCCTCTTCAGTACCGGTCTCAACCTGACGAACGCCTGTTTCCATGGCAACTACGGCACCTTTGGTTTCCGTCTGTATCGTCTTGATCATCTCACCAATCTCACGGGTGGCACGGGTAGTCCGTTCCGCCAGTGCCCGCACCTCATCAGCAACCACGGCAAACCCCCGGCCCTGTTCACCGGCACGGGCCGCCTCAATGGCAGCGTTTAACGCCAGCAGATTGGTCTGGTCAGCAATATCTTCAATAGTACCGATAATAGCACCGATCTGATCGCTCCGCTCACCCAGCTTTTCCACAGTGCGGGCTGATTGCCGTACATTTTCAGCAATGTCACTCATGATGCCGATGGTACCTTCCACCACCGCTGCCCCGTTTCGAGCTGATTCCGCAGCACGTTGTGCGCCTTCCGAGGCCATCAGACAGTTACGTGCAATATCGGATGAGGTGGCTGACATCTCTTCACCTGCTGTGGCAACGGTGGCAGTCTGGGCCACCACATTGTCAATACCATGGGCGATATGCTCGGCCTCGGTATGTAGTTCATGGGCAAACAACGCCGATTTGGCAGATACTGATGAGGCCTGACCGATAAGCTCACCCAGTTTTTTGATTACCTCGCCCAGGGTGGCAGCAAGTTGACCAACTTCGTCATTTGAAATTATTTCAACCGTTGCGGTCATATCTCCTTCCGCAATTTTTTTGGCGGTTTCTACCAGTTTGGCAATGGGTGCAACAATACTGCGGACAAGCAAAGCAGCAAATGTAATGCTGAGCAGCACAATACCCAACATAAGTACTGACACCGTACGCTTTACCGAATCAAATGCAGCAACTATCTCCTCTTTCTGATCTTTTACAGCTGCCTCGCACTGTTCCTGGGCCTTTTTCGCAGCCTCAACCATTTTCTTGTCAAGATCGGCCTGTTCCGGTGTTGTTGCACCACCTGCCAGCACCAGTCCGGCCAGCTTGGTAAAGGCTTCTTCATAGACAGAGACGGCCATCGCCACGTCGTCCATCATTTTTTTATTGTCCGCGTTTCTAAAACGCTCTTTGGCTGCCAGAGCCTGCCGCTTTATCTCTGCAACAGATTTGAGCGCCTTATCGCGATACTCTGACTCCTTGCGGATAATCAGGCTTTTTTCATACCGACGTGCCTCCAACAGGTTTTTGACCATCACCTGCATCTCATCGGCCTTTGAACTGCGGTCCATCAGCGTAAGAATGCTGCTGTAACCGGTGTAAACCATTACCCCCAGCATCATGAACAATAAACCACAACCGATAACTACCCGTTGACAGATGCGACAATTTTTCCACATACGCAGGAGCCTTCCTTGCTTGTAATTTAATCGTGTCATTAAACGCATAACCACAGGCTTAAAAATGTATTACCGGGATGCTGACATTTATAATCCGTCTAATCAGCCGAAAAGCATAACGTCTGACAGCATAAACCGGCTATTCCTGATCATTTTAACAAAAGGCCGGACTCATTGTGTGACCACCCACTGTCATGAAATCTCTTCAAGCCCACACACAGCCTGCGTCTCAAGCCCTACAACCTGAACCTGCCCACCAACTGTTGCAGCTGGGTTGCCTGCCCTGCCAGTTGAGCAGCAGCAGTGGCGGTCTCTTCGGCTCCCCGGGCGGTCTGGTGGACCACCTCGGTGATCTGGATCATATTGTGAGATATCTCGGCCGTGGTGGCGGTCTGCTCTTCCGCTGCCGTGGCAATCTGGTTAACCTGCATGGTAACTTCGTTGATATTATCAAGGATTTCAGTGAGAGCCTGACCTGATTTCTGGGCCGATTCGGTTTCCCGCTCCACTTCATGAACCCCTTCTTCCATCGCCTTAACCGCCTCACCGGTTTCTTTCTGAATCGCCTTGATCATCTCGTCAATCTCACGGGTGGCTCTGGTGGTTCGTTCAGCCAGTGCTCTTACTTCATCAGCCACCACCGCAAACCCCCTGCCCTGCTCACCGGCCCGGGCTGCCTCGATGGCTGCATTCAGTGCCAGCAGATTGGTCTGATCGGCAATATCTTCAATGGTGCCGATAATAGCGCCAATCTGTTCAGAACGAGCCCCCAGTGCGCCAACAGTCTTGGCTGATTCAGTAACCCGTAGCGCGATAACCCCCATACCTTTGATAGTTTGGTTGACAATGACTGCCCCGGACGTAGCTGATTCGGTGGTCTGTCTTGAGGCATCAGCGGCATGGTGGCAGTTACGAGCAATATCCGTACTGGTGGCAGCCATCTCTTCACCGGCGGTGGCCACGGTATTGGTCTGATTGGCAACCTCTTCAGCACCAGTGGCAATCTGTTCGGAAGTGGCATGGAGCTGGTCTGAGGCAGAGGCGATACCTGCAGATATATCCACAGTCTGTCCCACCAGATGACGCAGATTTTCCACCATCTTCTTCATGGCTGTCAGTAACTGGCCGGTTTCATCTCTGGAATCAACCATAACCGCTACAGTAAGATCACCATCAGCAATCCGGTTGGCAACCTCAACACCAGCGGCAAGGGGACCGATGATGGAGCGGGTGATCAAGACAGCAATGACAAGTGCCAGCACCAATGCACCACCGCCAATAGCCAGCATTAACATCTGTGAGGTTTGGTTGTCCTTACCGGCCTGCTCGTAGCGTATCGTGCTCCGCTCAACATTGTACTCCACCAACTCTTCCAGCGCCTTTAACCATTCACGTACAGCAGGGCGAGCCTCGTTATTCATAAAAGTAAGCGCTTCGCTATCCTTACCAGCCAGAGCCAGTTCAGCTGTCTGATTATTTTTAGGCCGGGCAGCCTCAACAGCAGTTTTGGCTTTGCTGATCAGGGCTTGACCTTTAGCGTCGTCAACCGGGGTCAGTTCAGCTATTTTCTTGAAAGCGGTGTCATAGCTTTCACGGCTTTTCTTCATCCGTTCCACATATTCCGACCGTTTGGCTGTATTGCTTTCCAGCAGCATGTTACGCAGGTTGATGGAGACTTCATTGACATCGGCATAGGCCTGATTGGCCAGCACCATACGGCTACTATTTACCTTGACGATCCGCTCCAGATGCTTATGACAGACCTTCAGGCCGGAAACAGCCTGCGCAATGATCACCACCATCAACACCACCAGAATTCCAAAACCCAGCATCATCCGTTTGCCAATTTTGACATTGCATAACCAGTTCATGTTGTTTTCTCCTTAGCGTTCATCAGTTATGGTCTGCAGGCTGCATCTATATTTAGTATGATATAAAGCCCTGCTGCTCTTCGTGGTTAAACATCCGGCCAACCGCCATGATAATCAGCAATCGCTCACCGTGGCTGAAAACTCCCATGATGAACTCCTGGTCAAGGCCGTCGGAAACCATGGTTGGTGGCGGCTGAATATCGCTGGAATGGATTCGAATGACCTCTGAAACACCATCTACAATAAAGCCTGTCAGCCCACCGGCTCCATCCATAACCATGATCCGTGTGTGGATAGAGTACTCAACCTCAGGTAAGCCAAATCTTTTGCGCATGGAGATGATTGGAATGACCTTGCCACGCAGGTTAATGACCCCCTCTACGTAGTGCGGTGTATTGGGCATTTTCGTGATATCAGGCAGTCGGATAATCTCCCGAACCCGCAACACCTCGACTCCGTACTCTTCATTGCCAAGCATGAAACTGACCAGCTGGATTAGCTCACCTTGTCCAATGCCTGTACCTTTACCCAGCTTCATTAAGGCCATATTGCTCATTCGTTATGCCTCCTGCTTATCACTTGCGTGCTGTTTGTAGAGACTGCACTCCCGGTAGTTTCTGCCGCATAAATGCAGCACAAGTGGTATCTTGAAAGAACTGATGGCAAAGCAGTAGCATTCGCAGAACGGCTTTGTAATAGAAGGGCAGACACCTGTTTGTCTATCCGGAAACAGAACAGAGGGGGTATCGATAAAATTTCTGTCAGGAGACACTGAAGCCATGCAGACAACTCCTTCTGTCTGCATACTACGGAAGGTGCAGGTATATTGAATAGTCAGGGAGTTCGGAAGGAAGGCTTCGAAAATCCTTACATAAAGGAGGAAAACACAGAACGAATGCTAAGGCATTTCGCAACCAGGTCAGATCAGGAATGATGAAAAGTACTTGTAGAAAGATTTGGAAGGGCACCAACAAAACAACGGAGGAGCATCTAACAGCAATTGAATATGCGACACCTGTTTTCCATTACAAATAACAGGGTTACAACATCCACGGTGAGAAGACAGCTTGAAAAATGCACTCCTAGATGCTGGTCAGCCCTTCTCGCAGGGCGTATTTGGTAAGCTCTGCGACGCTGTGCAGATCCAGTTTTTTCATAATGTTCATCCGATGTACCTCTATGGTTTTCACACTGCATCCCAGTTTGAATGCGATCTCCTTGGTGTTACAACCATCTGCAAGCAGCTGTACCACCTCCTGCTCACGTTTGGATAGCGATGGTTCCTGATGACCTCCGTTTCCTTGACAGCTTTGTTGCTGATAGTCGCTGATAATCAGATGTGCAACCTTGGTGCAAAGAAACGACTCTCCCGCAGCCAGGGCACGGATGGCGTTTACCAGCTCTTCTGCTGCACAATCCTTAACCAGATACCCCTTTGCCCCGGCCCTCAGACACTCCAGAACGCAGCTCCGATCAATTACCATGGAAAGAATCAGCACCTTTATCGAAGGATCAGCAGCAACAAGCTGTCGGGTAGCCTCAATACCATCCATCTCCGGCATATTCAGATCCATCACCACAATATCCGGTTGTAACTCGGCGGTTTTCAGCACTGCTTCGCGACCATTGGCTGCCAGTCCGATAACTTCAACTTCCGGCGTTCCACCGAGCAGCGCCTTTAACCCCTCCCGCATGATCTTGTGATCATCAACCAGCACAATTTTAATACTCATGGCTTATTCTCCAAATCATCCAGCGGCATTCTGATGGTAATCTGCGTCCCCTGCAACGGGCTCGAATCGATCAAGATCTCGCCGCCGATGTTTCTGATCCGACGCATGACATTGAAAAGCCCAAAACTTCTTGTATGACGGGAAGTAACGGCAAGTGTATCTGGGCTAAAACCGATTCCGTTGTCCGTAACCGTCAGTTGAAACATCCCCTTTTCCCGACTTATTGTCAGCTGCGCCAGATTGGCGCGGGCATGTTTGACAATATTCATCAGAAGTTCACGAGCCGATTCATATAAAATTGTGCGCAGTTCAGCATGCAACGGTTTTTGTGCATGGTCGTTGCAAAATGACACCTGTAACCCCTGCTCTGCCAACATCTGCTCACATAACAATTCAAGGGCAGGCTCAAGCCCCATGGTGGCAAGCACCGGTGGACACAACTGAACGGTCAACTCCCGGGCTGCCTGGATTGACTCATCAAGCAGGGTACGCACATCGCAGACAGTCTGATCAACTACGGCTGCCCGGTCCCCGGTCGGCAATGTTCCCAGCTTGATTCGTGCCAGAAGCAACAGTTGCCCGATATGGTCATGTAATATCGTGGCAATACGTTGACGCTCCCGCTCTTCGGCAAAGGCAAGTTCAAACTCAAGCTCCTCCACCTTACGCTGTTTTGTCTGTAATGCCTCTTCTGTAAGCCGATATTCGGTAATATCCTGCACCGTACCCATTGAACGTAACGGCAGACCTTCGGCGCTATAGCAGGTTTCGCAACGTTCCTGAACATACTTGATCCGACCATCGGGAAACAGCAGGCGATGCTCAAGACTGTACGGGGTTTGGTTAAGTATAGACTCAGCATACACACGTTGAACCATGTCCCGATCATCGGGGTGGACAATCTGCAAAAACGTCTCGTGGGTGGCGCCGAATTTACACTGATCTACCTCAAACATACGAAAGACTTCATCGGACCAGATCAGCTGATTGGTGTGAAGATCAAGTTCCCAACTGCCGATATGGGCAATCCGTTGAGCCTCTTCAAGCATATGGCGACTTTTCCGCAGTGACGCCTCCATCTCCATCCGCTCGGTAATATCACGAGAAATGCCCAGTACACCGATCACCGTTCCGTCAGTGTCCAGCTCCGGGATATGACGGATATCAAACAGACGCTTACCGCAAAGCGTTTGCCAGACCGCCTCTATTTCGTTGGGAACACCTTCCGCAACAGCCTGAAGGACACCCGCAAAACACCTCTCATTTTCAGCTGCCGAGATGCCGGGACTGACCTCTATCGGAGTCAGACCTGCCACCATATCTATAGTTAAGCCTAAGTCTCTGGTAACTGCAGGATTAAAGTACCTGACACGTCCTTCCGTATCAAAACCGGTAATCTGGTCAGGAATGTTCTCTATCAGGATGCGTAACTGCCGTTCACGAGCCCGTAATGCCTCTTCGGCCAGTTTACGCTCGGTAATGTCCAACATTATACCATGCCAGAGAACGCTTCGATCCTGCTCTTGCTCTGGAGTGGCGTAGGCCTCAATCCAACGGTCCGCCAGCTCTGAATTTCTTACTCTGAATTCTTCCCTGAACGGGGTCATGGTCCAGGCCGATTCGATCAAGGCGGCATCAATACGAAGCACATCATCAGGATTCAACAGATCATAAAACAGCAACTTAACATCATGGAGATCTTCAAGGCTCACCCCTAAAATCTCCTTGATACCAGGACTGGCAAAGGGAAAGCTGAACTGTCCATCAGTGGACATACGAAACGAATAGGCAAACCCGGGCAGATTTGACACAAACCGGGTCAGACGATGCTCCACTGAACGGATGGCGGTGATATCATGCCCAATAACAAGCACGGTCATCACCTGTCCGCTGGCATCATGTTCAGGAATCAGTAGCGCCTGATACTCCCGATGGTGGCCATCTGCAGCAACATAATCGAGTTCAATCTGTCCTGGCTCCTCTGTCTCAAATACTTGGCGGATCGCCCCTATCAACATGCTGCTCTGCCTGGAGGCCAGAGTTGCTCCATCTGCAGGGGTCTTACCGATCATCCCTTCAACCGGCTTCCCAAGAATTCTGCCAACTGCCTGGTTCGCATATAGTCGTCGGCAGTCTCGGTCATACCTGAAAATTGGATCAGGCGAATTTTCTGCAAGGGTACGAAACTGCTGTTCACTTATGCTTAATGCTTCTTCCGCCTGCTTACGCTTGCTAACATCCCGTACCAAGGCAAGATTGTACCCGTTCCCGTCAAAAGCAAAGTAGTTAGCATTAATCTCCACTTGGAAGAGACACCCGTCCTTGGTCTTGTGCCGCCCCTCAAAGGTACGGGAACGCACCTTCTTTAACTCTTGCCAGTGGTTCAGCCAGGCATCGCCCGGCATGTCAGGATCAATATCTGACACAAGACGGCCAAGAAGTTCGCTGCGACTGTAGCCAAGTGACCGGCAGGCCCCTTCATTCACATAAAGAAAACAGGCGCTCTCATCGAGTAAATAGGCAGCCTCTTCGACATGATCAAGGGCAAAACGCATCAACTCGAGTTGCTGTTCTGCCCGCTTGCGTTCAGTAATATCTCGACCGACCGCCAACGCACCGATGACATATCCTGTATCGTCCTGTTCAGCTACAACATGGATTTGGTGTGTACGCAACTCTCCATCGGGATGAGTCACGACGATTTCCACTTCATCAGGTTCACCAGTTGCCAGCACCTGCCGTATAACAGTCTCATATTCTCCGATTGTTTCCTTGCCGCCAGGACAGGCCTCAATCGGAGTCCTGCCAATCAAAGTCTTACAATCCATCTCCAATGATTTCAGCAGTGTAGAATTGAAGTATACTACACGGCAGTCCCGGTCATAGCGTATGATATTATCAGGAGAGTTTTCTGCCAGGGTTCGAAATTCCAGCTCCCTCATGCGCAGAATACTAGTATTTTGCTCACGCTCCAGCTCAGCCGCAGCACGGGTTGCCACCAGTTGCAACAGTTGGACACAGGGCGTTTCATCTATAAGCGGCTTACTGTCCGAGACGGCAATCAAACCAATCGGCCTGCCTGCGGAATCCCACAACGGAATGCCAACATAACTTTCCGCCCCCATTTCCACCAGCAAGGCATCTTCAGGAAACAGTTGTTGCACCCCTCGAGGGTAGCAACGGGGTTGTTGTCCCACAACATTTCCGCATGGTGACCCCTTGAGTGGATAACGCATATTGGGAACATTTTCCCCCCTGGCATATACAGCAACCGTCTCTGCGTTCTCTGCATCTTTGTCTATCTTGTCAATAAAGGCATAATCCACGCAAAGACTCTCGCCAATATACCGCACCAGGGCATCAAAAAATGGTTCCTCACTGCCCTGCCAACCCCGTTGGGCAATAAACAGCAAGGCTTCTTCCATCCGCTTACGCTCGGTGATGTCATGGGCAACGGCAAGTAGCCGTTCATCCTCAAGCTCTGCCTGATCTGTTTTGCGGCTTTCTATTTCTTGGTTGAGGCGGAGGTTTTTCAATCCCATTTCTGCCATCATCTGTACCATGGTATGCAGAAACTGTATGTTATTACGAATATGTTCACGGCTGAACATTGGAACCCGGTCAAGGGCAGCAAGATAGTCATCAGACGAGAGGCCAAGTTCCGCTGCCTGTGTAATAAAAAATGCACGATCAGGAGGGGTGTCATCGTAGAAAAACTGACCCGTGAAGAAAGTAGCCAGATGCATACCGTCAACAACAAGCGGCATGGCAACATCAATCAAGCCCGTCTTGCAGCGGAATTCCACAAGATTGCCAACGTGATCAAGCAAATATGTCTTGATGAAGGAATCACTTTCGCGACATCTGAATGAGTTAGCAACATTGCTTTGGTGGAAGCAGGTACAGATATCCTGCCCCCCCACGGCAATCAGGTTGTTTTCATCAGGATCAAACAGGCCATAGGCCATCCCTGAAAGTCGATGGTGGGATTCCAACAGGTGCCTGACCTGTCCCAGATCAAGGAGTTGCTCAATACGGTAAATTTCCATGCGGTTTCCGGTCGTATACTGTTTGCGTTGCAGGTATATTCTCTTAATGATTATATGGGAACGAATCTGGGTAACAGTGCTGTCCAGATGGTTAAAATACGCCAATGCAATACCATATAACATTGGCGATTCACATGTTAATTCTTCAGCTTCCCATCAGATCAAAACGGAGATTAAAAACAAAAAGAGCCCCTGAATATCAGGGGCTCTTATACTACATCGGACTTAGCCGTATATTGAAATGGTGCCCGGAGCCGGAGTCGAATATCTACTCTAACACCTGAAACTAAATAGTTTTATATTGATCAATGCAAACATATACCCCAATTTATACCCCTTGACAGCAGAATACTAGCTACTGGTTACTAACAAACTACACCTTCAATTACTTGGCTATTTAGCATAAAATTTGTTTCGCGTTAGATTGCCAAACAGTCAGATTTCCTGCTGTGGCCGATGATTTAAAAACCACCGCGAGAGTTAAGTCTCCCGATTCGCCCCCAAATTTATACAGCGTGGGACTGTTCACCGCTGCTATCCTTCGTACATTGTACCGGTCTGGATAGAACCACCAGAATTCACCTTGGTCGGCTTCTGGATGCCAAAACCGCTGTCCCGTCCGGGACTCTTAGCATACGGTATGCTATCCTGCTATAATTTCTAATTTTAGATGATATTTTCGGAACTTCAAGAATTTTTCTCTTCAAAATTCAGGATCTTCTTGGCTAAGCCCAAGTTTTCTGTTTTAAGATGAATATTTTCCTTTTCAAGCTCCACCAGCTTTGCCTCAAGCTTCTCGCTTGCTTTTTCCAAGCGTGTGATTTTGTCTAACCGGTTAGCATTGCTCTGTTTAAGGCTATCAAGCTGCTTTGCTGTTTCTGTCGTCTTATTCCGCAGATCTACGAAATGACTATATTCTTGATTAAAAGACAATTTTTCCTCATCAAGTTTTTTTCTTTCCTGCTCTAATCTGTTGCATTCTTTACGGAGGCCAGCCTCAATAGCTTCCGCTCTATAACCACCAATGGTTACACCAGATGTGGATACTCTTTGTTCTGACAGAATTTTATTCAACTCGATCTTTAATTCCTCCTCTTTACCAGTCAAGCCCAGTAGTATTCCCAAAACGAATCCTGATCCACAAAGTATTGGGATTACAACTGCTAATAGAGCACAAAGGTCACTCCATCCCATATATAACCTGTCAACGTTTTTGATAGTAATAGATTGTCCAAGTCTTTCGGTCAATTGCCTAAGGTATTTCCCGTCAATATCATTCGTACTATGAATGAGAACGTAGTGAGGAATTATTTGAGTGTGTATTACAATAAGCACTGCAATTACAGCTACCAATAGAAAATAAAACCAGAATTTATTCATCGCAAATATGCCTCCGTTGTACTTGAATCAAAATGCCCAACCTCTTGTGCCACCGTTGCCTTGGCATCTTCGTAATTCAATCCTCTGCCCTGCAATTCATCCAATCGTTCTTGGGCGTAGCTGTGGCGTAGACCGTGCCCCCCGTTGCTAAAGCCCAGCTCTCTCTGGCTTGCTGCCGAAAAACTCTGGCTCCATGCCCTGCCACCGCCAATATCATAATGCTGTGTGTAGTTGACGCCTCGATCAACTACCTGGCGTGGTTCAGTAAGACGTGTCGCCTCAAGACGATTTGCAAGATCTTTTGAAAGCAGCACCTCACGTATGAGTCCACCTTTACCCTCAACTGTGTAACGAACACCTTCCCGGCCAGCGAAACGATCCGCGCTCCATTCCCGATGCGTTGATGCTTGGCGTTCCTGTACTGGCTGAATTGTTAACAATTCATGGGCTCTCAGGCCTGCATTATGTGCAACTTGAGTTGCCAAGCCGTTTCGATCTGATTGTGCAGAAACAATTCGCTCAATTTGAGAAGCTGTATAGCTCCGTGTGGAAAGTTGAGTTTCTCTCTCGCTTTTCACAACTTCAAGCTTTTGGCCCAAATGCATCTGCATTGCCTGGCGATCCAAGTCGAGAGTTTTTTGGGAAACGCTTGAAGCTCTTGCTTCAAGGTACTGATGAGCAATATCAACGGTTAGATTTCTAAGATCACCTAAACGATTTTCTTGCATAAACTCAGCAGTACCTTTGAGAGATTGCTCATATCCTCGCGCCGTCCCAACGCTATGTATCTTGCCATCGGCTCTGTTATTGTGACGATCTGAACCAAAATCTACTTTTAGAGAAACTGCATGGTGGGATTGTGCCTTAGAAGAACGAAAACTTGGCATTTAGCTATCCTCCTCTGTCACAGATCGGTCAGCTTGTTCTGTGTCCGTTTTCGACATACAGAACTCGGGCAACTTCTTCAGGTAGCGATCAACAGAGCTCCTATTTATCTTGCATCGATGTGCAACCTTGAGCCATTCTACCAGGTCGGCACATGAAGCCCCTGCCTGTTTCAAAGCGACCAATTCTGAGCGATATTTGTCCAAACGGCTTTTACGATAGAGCTTGCGCCGTGCTTCGCTGCGTCTTGCACGGATACTTTCAATCACTGCCTTCGCGTTAAAAGTCTCGTTATTGTTGATCATGTGAGTGTCCTCCATGTTTTGTCGCGTGAATATCTGCAAATGCAGGCTAGTGTTCTTCCCGCGCTATGTCTGTGCAAACTGACATAGCGCGGGAAATGAGGGGCGCTACAATCGCCTGTGAAATTTGTCAGCTCTGAACAGACTCCATCATCACCAATGGTGATTATTAAGCCCCTCAGTTTCCGCTCCGTGCTTAAGCACGGATACCCAAAAGCATCCGGGGCTTTGCCCCGCACTTGCTGTTGAGTTGCGCGGTTGCGATCCCTAGGGGAACGCAACCGCGCAACTCTCAGGAGGAACATGGTGACAGCAAGCCATGCTCTGCAGCCTTTTTCAGGTTGCGGCTCACATTTGACTTGTGCAACCCAAGCTCGACAGCAATTTCGCTCTGCGTAAGCCCATCATTAGCCAGCGCAACTACCCGCTCGAAACTTGACTGAGCCAAATCTTGAACAACCCACTCTTGCAGTTCGGTATCCTGATTTATGGTCAGTCGTGCCTCGAACCCAGAAACATCAGCACCTTTAAGAAACCGTGCCTTTTCAAAAACAATCTGGAAGGCGGCACCTTGACTTGGCTCATATTCTGCGGGCCGGACAAGCTTGATGACCGTATCAAGCGTATCTTCTCGCTTGCTGGCACCACGCTGTTCACCACTTTTACCGCTATGGTGTACAAACAGGACTGCGCGCCCCATCGCCCTCTGACGAAGTGCCCAACCTTGTACCGGTATCCAGCCTTCGCTTTCATTTTCTTTCCCAGTACGGCAAAGACAGCTTACGTTGTCCACGATGATCAACTTGGTTTCCGGGGTAACCATTTCATCCACAAGAGACTGCCCATCCGGAGTTGACAGGTCAGGCATTACGCCATTCTTTTGCAGATCCGGGGTGGCAATCCTAAAGTATCCTGGTGGCGGTTCCTTGCCACTTGCGGCAACAATGGCCTCCAAGCGCTCCTGTAGCACAATTCCTGGCATTTCTCCGTCTAGGTACAGAATCCCGGATGGAAATGGTGCGCTCCATTTCAAAAAACTACTGCCGGTTGAAATTGCATGTGCAACACCGAGTACCAGATGTGTTTTGCCAATTCCACGCCACGCATGAAGCATTGTCAGGCTTTGCGTTGTTATTATTGGAGCGAGTATCTCTTCACGCGGCGGAAAAGCAATATCCAAGAGTTGCTCTAACGTAACGACAGTAAGCTGATTATTCATATAGCTTCACCTCGTTCGCCAGCGATGAAGGCTCGGATGTCCTCCACCCGCCATGCTGTGATCCGTGGACCGAGCTTTACGGGAGAAGGATAGTGGCCGGATTTGACTCCGGCCCACCAAGTACTTTTTGAGATAGGAATGATTGGTGGGGTTGGGGGATTTGATTTTGGATTGCCAACAATCTGCGATAGTCGAACATATCCGGTTTCAGGGAGTAAGTGGGTCATAGAATCGTCCTCCATTTCGGAATGATGTGATGCAGGACGAAACTATGATGTTTTGTTAGGGGGCTAGCCGAATTCGGTAATCTTTAAAGCGATTTCGGTTTTGAATTTATTTCGAGCTCATCTTCAAACCGATCTGCTGCTTCTTTAAGCCACTTGCGAACGGTCTCATCATCAATTGTGAGTCCTACCCTTTCCACCTGTTTCTTGATTAATGATGGAGTATCGCTCTTTTTGTCGTTGGGGTCATAGCGGTAATGACATATTGCCATAGCAATAATCATTTTCAATAAGGTTTTCTTTGAATTAGGATTTAATTCTGAGTCTGATTCCGAAGATGTCACGGTAACCTTTAATTGTTTGTTCTGCTTAATAAATGTTTCTATTGACACAGAATTTTCAGCTTCAAAGCGCTCAATATTAGGAAGTATAATTCTTATATCTTGTTTATTAATGGTAACATCCTCAGTGAGCCAGAGTAGTTCGTCTTCATCAGGTATCACCAACACACGATCAGACAGACCTAATGTTTTATTACCATCTTTGTCCCATACAATCGCAGGGTATATCAGTGCAAATAAGCCGCCCATCCATCTGAAATTACTGGGTACATCTGCACCAAAATCCATTACGCGCAGTCCACTTTCTGGATCAATCGTCTCTCCGACTTTAAAACCCTTCTTGTAAAATCGTATTTTAGGAAGTCTGATGAAAGCAGTCAGTTTACGTGAACAAAGGTAGTCTTCCACAGTTGATACATCTGTAGACCAACGATCAGCAACATCCTGAATTGAGTATAATTCCTTTGGTGGTAATGCCACAATCGCATCCTCTCTGCGTTCCTCAATGCCAACCAAGGAAAAGCCGGTGAGGTTCCGGCCTTGTCGGGAGCTACCCAATCACATGAATTCCAGATTCTAATCAGCCTTTACGCCCACTCCGCACTCAGCGTCTCGGCCTGCTCCAACACCAGAGTTACCGCCGCTTCCTGCTGATCTGGCGGGTATTTGTACTTGCGTAAAATCCGTTTCACCATCATGGGGTTATTAGTCCTAAGTGGTAAATGGAGTGCCTATAAAACCTGTAACGAGCTAAGGCTCGCCACACAGATTATAGGCCGTTTATAATGATTGTTGGGTTCTTTTACTCGTGACAAAAACAACTCAGGCATTCTCATTATTGTGCCTCTTCCGTATCCTCTGGCCCACTACCTGCTAGTTCGCCTTTATCTCCTCGGTTTTTAAGCATTTCCTTGAAGTCTCTATTTTGAAATTGCATCATCATGTTTGCTTCTAGTCGCGCCAATTCGTTAATACTGAGTAAATCGATACGACCGTTTGGCAAAAACCGAACCTTTTCGACTCCCGGTGTAGCACCATGATACCTTCCTCGATAAATCTGCTCCCGGAGGAGATGAAGGTTGTGTTCAAATTCTGCGCGTGTCATCGGGGTCTGCATTGTTTCCATCATGGCTATACCACCTATATCAATTGATTGTTGTCTGAGTCGATCATGGCTACTACTTTACCATCCAGACGAATGATCCACGCCAATTTTTGCCCATCAGGCAGACGTACGGCTGCTCTCTTAACTGCAAGCAAACACCCCTCCTGCACCGGACGTCCCCAATAACGCACATCACTTGATCTGCCATTTCTCCAGTTTACCCGGAAAAAATCTCCCTCTTTTGCATTTATCCGTTCTGCGAAAGCTGGAAGTGGTAATGCAGGAGTAAACGAACCGAAGATAGCAAAATCAGGTTCGAGACGACAGCATGTTTCATGGGAAGTGTTTACCCGTCTACGATCCGGCAATTTTCTAGAACTGAAAAAAGTATCTGTAGTGGGAGGTATGTACCTGCCTCTCATAGAGGAAGCAGGGACAATCACAGCTATAACTTCAATATATACAGAGCGACCGTCCTGACCTCGCTCGGAGATTTCGTGATAATTTAGAAAACAAAACTCAGAGTCACCGATTGCACCTACGTAGTTTTTCTCTGAAATAGCATTGATCGCAGCCTTCGCTGGCGAAGCAAAATTTGGCGTCAGTGTTTGCTCAGGCAGTGACGGGTTATAAATCCGTAGAGCTAACTCGATCTCGCGAAAATTATGCTTTGAAATGTATGGCAAAATAGCGGTATTTAAGGCAAAGCGAACCTTGGCTTCCCACCTGTTAAATTGCCTTGTTTGTTCATTTCGAAAAGAATTAGAAACCGAATTCTCAAGATCCTGGCCACCGTGTACGTCCAAAGGTGCGCACAACCGGGTCAGGCTTTTTTCTGTGCTGCAAAACAGTTCTTTGCTTGCCACCCCAAGCTGATCAAGTATTTTCCATTCCCCCGATATGCATTTTGCCCAACGAGGAAGATCGAAAGGTGCGTTTGAAACACCTAACTCGATCAATCCTGGCCGGAAATGTTCTCTAAGGCGGGTAGCCACCTCTGTTCCACTGTTTGAGCCAGCAATTCCTGCTCGTTCTGCAAGGCGAAGAAGAACAATTAATCGTCCGGCGTGTTTACAGTCTCGGAGAATCCCTTCCACATCAAGTGAGACATAGAGTCGATCCCAAAATTGTTGCGGTTGTCTAAACGACATATTATCGAAAATGCCACAGAGGATATCGGCGCTATATCCAGTCACCATTGAAAAAGCTTCTTTAGCTGCCTCTTCAAAATATGCTGGATTGCTTTCAACAAGCCACGCGGTCATTCCTGCCGCCTTATCGCGCCGAAGCCAATTAGGATGATCAAGAAGCCAAAGTACAAACTTGAACAGTTCCTTGGATGCATCACATGGAGGCTCCTCGCCAAGGCCGTCGAACATTGCAATCTCATTTGTGGCGTCACCCACCATCAAGCGCACATGATCGATTACATTTTGCAGCAGCAGACTTCTTTCGTCTTCACTGAACAAGTCTGCCACGATCTCAATCAAATGTTCCGCAAGCCTCCACTTTGCTTCATGCCGCTCAGCTTCTAACAAAGGGGCATAGAAACGAATTACGTCTGCTGCGCTCACCGTCCCTTTGCGCAGTAACGCTTCTGCACGAGTTGCACTTCCTGATAAGTTACCCCATATCGACCAACCACCTTTCTGTAGAATTCTTAGTGATTTTGCCGCGTGGTGTTTCGCAGTCACAAAATTTCCTAGTTTTAGCTGCTTTTCGGCAGTCACCAGTTCTGCATCCGCTTCTTTCGTGGAAGATCGACGCCCAAAAATACCTGGGCTATATAACTTGTCTTCAACGTCGTTATCGACTTCTTCAGATGCAGATACATCTGTAGCTGCGTCTTTAACCGGCATATCAACTTCAAATCGAGAATTTGCATCCGACATTTGAGGCATAATCTTTGAAAATGCAGCGTGATGCGTAGCGTCGAGTGTTTTCCAAAATGATTTTAGAAATCGGTTTCTCTCTTCAGGATCGATATCCGCACCGACGACAAACTCAACCCTTCTGACCATTTCAGAAACAACCGTTGTATCAGTGCCCGCTTGGTTAATTATCATTGCATACTCAATTGCATACTCAATTGCATAATCGTCCATGTGCCTTTCGTCACCACACTGAAATATCTCAAGCAGTGCCCAGCGCAGGTGCCAATCAATTCCTGCTGAATTTTGTACCATTTCTAAAATTGTATGCTGCTCGTCCAGCGCACCTCCAGGGAATCGCATTCCGACCATGGGGCTTGGTTTATCAATCGCACCTTGCTGGCTTTCTGATATCAGCACAGCTGTGGTTCCGCAGGTCTGACGCTTAAAATATCGGCAGCCGCTTACGAATCTGCCCCGGCGAAACAGTTCTGCAACAAGAGCCTGTTTTTTATAACGGACGAATCGCTGAAAAGTCATCTCACCGGAGGCACGCTCCAGATAACCTGCCACCAGAGGCAGCACCGCCTGCACGTTGTCTGATGGTGGCATTTTACGAAGTACACTTACCATCAGTCCAAGTTGATCTTCCTTGTACCAACTCGGCCCCATTGAGACTCCGAGCATGTATCGGTAAAGCCCTTCCGCCTCCTCGTTGGCTCCCAGTTTGACGAATAAAGGTATCAGTTTTAGTAGTTCTGGCACCAGTTCATGCCTATTCTCTACTCCGTGGACAACATGCTCTTTCAAGCGTTGAAGCAGTCCAAATACTCCTTCGAAAAGTAATGATTCAACCTCCCGCATTGTCAGCTTTTGAAGGACTACAAACATGACCTCTCGGAAACCCTCGGAGTACAGACCGCATTGATCAACAGCCCTCTCCGATAAATTTTGGATAAATGCTGGCAATTCTTCCGGATAGCAATCCATCAACACCAACGTAATCTGCTCGTAAAGAAGGGGAAACGTATTCTCAGGAATTGCATAACTGTCTTGCCACGTTACACGCTGAGCAAGCGTGAAGGATAGCGACGGAAGAACTCTCTTCCTCAAGACCCCCAGAGATTGCAGTCGTAAGTCTTCATTTCCATCTGCTTTGGCGCGCCGAGCCTTGCCTTCACACCAGTACAGTGCACGAAACAGCTGATCGAGCGATGAGAGCCAACCAGTCTTATGGAAAGCGCCGACCAACGGGCAATCTAAATCGCTGTTCAAAAATGCCGCTGTGCGCCACTCGCTTGCATCTTGGTGAATGCTGCGAAAATCAACATCAACCCCGTTGTCAGCTTTTATTTTGAGGGGCTGAGGCGTCAGTTTTTCATCTTTGTTCGCGATAAGATGTATAACTGATGAGGTAGCCCCCAATTGAATGAGCGTATCTACAACCGTAGGAACGAGCTGCTTTTCGAGGTTAACACCGTCCGTTACAAGTCCCTCGATGTCAGAAAATACTTGAGATAGTGAAGTTATATCGTTGGGCAAATTGTATATTTCAAGGGACTCTTTACATTCGAACAATGCCCAAATTACGCTCAGCAAGAAATCTGGAGGCACCTCTGCCTCTGGTGCCATCTCCTTTAGCCTAACCAAGTCTGCATACGTGTTGTGAAAACAGAGAAAGTAGCTTGTCGGCACACATCTCACTCGTATGAAACATTCTTCAAAAAGTTCTGGCGGTGCTTCTGCCAAGGCAGCTTTGAGAACACGTGCTGAATGTTTTACGATGCCCATGACTTGGCGCATTCTTCCGCCATCTTCGGCGAGACGCATGAAAAGGATCGTCCGCAGGCGCAGACAGCAGAGGTTAATAAACCCCTGTAACTCAAACTTTTCGAATATGGGTGCGTAGGCCTCAAGAGTCCTTTGGTGTAGCACCCCTAACAGTTCCAGAGCCTCATCCGGATACTGGTTTTGAACCAAACGGAATGCGATCTGCAATGCTTCATCCGGAGCAACAATTAGTTTGTTGAATCGGATCGCATGTTTCAGAGCTTCACGTGGTCGTTTGAGCGCAATCAAAGCTTCCGCAATCAACCGCGCCGATTGAGCAAACAAGGTGTTATAGCGAAAGTTTACACGCTGAGATAGCAGAAGAAGGCGCACGACCTCAACCGGCGGACCGATGTTCAAGGCAATTGCAACCGTCGCTTCAATATCGTACAAGAGGGTATCAGGCTCAACTCCCAGTTCCACGCAGGAATCAACCCAATTCTGATTACAGGTAACCACAGCTCTGGAGCGATCGTAATCATCTGACCGAAGCAAATGGAACACGACGTTCAGAGCACAATACTCTAGGATCGACTCTCTGATGCAGAATTCCGCAAGCCGATTTTGAACGGTGGTCTCAAGGCAGGCCGTCTTTGAGGCTAAGAACTCTGTAAATGACGGATGGTAAATTGTAGTGGTATCAGGACTCAACAGCAGGTGTCGAATCCTGCTAATGGTCGGAATGAACACCGTCTGTTCTGCCGGTGTGATGGCCTTCAGTAGATCGCTTGTCCCAATTCCCCAGCGAAGGCGCGCCATGATCGCCAACAAGTTAATTGCATCCGCATCTTCCAGCAGTCTCGACCAGAGTGATTCGTAATACAGCTCAATCGAACCAGCAGTGGTAGGAAAATCATCTAAAGTATTCCCCTCGGAGTTACTATTCACGTATTCAATCATGTAGCGAAGATAGAGAGGGTGCCCTTGCGCTTTCTCAATGATCTGTGCGACCAACGCCGGGTTTGCTTTGTCTTTCGTAAGTTCCTGCCAACAATATGCTGAAGTCGCTTCATCGCTTAATGGTGGTAGTGATGTTATATTTTGACTTTTTACAAGACCTGCGAGCGGACCGGCAAGACTGTTATGATTCGGGGCAGTCAGGACAATTGTTAATCTCTGCGGTAGCGACTGAGGCAGAAGACCAAGGAGCTTTGTAAGAGATTCATTGTCAACCGCTTGCGCTTCGTTGAGTCCGTCTATAAACAAAATGCCGTGCCGGTTTGTGGACGCGCAATAGTCAGAAAAGGCCTCAAGCAACACTGAAGTTTCACTGATTAAAGTTGGATACCTCCGTTCCTCCTTGCGTGATTTTTTTCCAGTCAGCAAGGTAGACACTGTCGTCGATAGCCAGTCAAAAAAGACTTCGGGCTGCACACGGTGATTCGCTCCTAGGCCACGACCTTTTAATACAAGGCTGTATGTTCCCAGTGTGAATAACGCTCGGTTCTCAGGACGAAACTCACTACAGAATGTCGTTTTCCCTATGCCATGTGCCCCTTCAAGAAAAATGTAATCACCCGAATTGTCGGCAATCTTCTTCTCAAACGACTCTTGAAATGTACTTCGGTCAGCCAAGCTGCCGCGTTGTTCAGCAGAGTCAGCCTCGTCAGCGTCCGGCTGCGGTATTTGAATTCCATTCTCCGCAAGAAAGTTCCACAGATGCTGAATGCTTATCGCACCAATTGTCCCGTCCAACTTCAGTCGTATCATGCCCCTGCTAGCGTTTTCGCTAACAACAGCCGCCCCTGAAAGTCCTTGATAATCGTGCAGGGTGATACTTGGATCAACCGTGAGATCGATGTCCATTTTCAGCTTCGGTGTGTCAAGCAAATGCGAAATTGTCCCGAAAATGCGGTGGCCGATAGTGGACTTTTCTTTCGGGTAACCAAAAGATCGCCAGTCATCTCCTTCACGGGGCATTGTTGCATTCAGAGGAATCGGTCGTCGCTCCAACAGTTCTGAAATAAACAAAATACAGGTGTCAAACTCCTTAGACTCCGCAACAATAGCCGCCGTAAGACTGATGTCGCCCTCTGGATCAGAAAAAACAAGAGAGATCCCTTTTTGAGACTCAATCGCTTCAAGGACGCAATGACGAGCAGTCAAGACATGGCAATCTGTGATCAATTGCCCGGTTCCAAACTCGTCTCCGCACGAAACGCGACAGGTTGCTGCTCTGATGAGGTTGTCGATCATTGTTGTCTCACTCCGATTTCGAGCCAATCTGTACTGCCCTCGTGGATTACGAATGCCGCACCGGATTTTGCTATGTAGTGCCGCATCTGCTGTGATGCCGGTGTGGTGTAGTTAAAATGTAGATGCCGCTGAAAATTTGATGGTCGGTCAACGATCGCTTTCAGAACCTCAAGATCGGGATGGCTGTGGCGTTCACCACTGGAGGAAATCAAAAAGACTGGCGCGTCGATCATTTTTAGAAGTACTGGACTCGTATTATGGAGACTGCCATGGTGGGAAATCTTGATTGCATCAAAGATCATCGGAAAAGCTGCATTCGGCAGTTCCCGAAGTGCCGATACTATGTCTTCAGCCCACGAGTCACCAAGAAAAAGAAGCCGTGAAGTCCCGACCTCAATAATTATCGAGATTGAGCTGCCATTAGTCACGGAAACATCAGCCAGATATGCTTCATCTAGGGAACGGTTTGCGGAGGAACTAAGTGCGGTCGGCTCGGCTCTTACACTCTCGCGAAGATCTTTAAAGGCACAAAGAAACTCGAATGCGTCGTCAAAATTTCCATTTGATCCAATTTTTCCGACAGAACCCAGCCGTCTCAAATCCGCAATCCATTGGCGATGGAGTTGCTCAAGTCGAACCACCGGAGGGCCAATCACTTGTAGTCGTAAATTTTGTCGAAATTCCAGAAGTGGAGTGTCGGCGGAATTGATGCTTTGCGTGCCGTTCCCACTATTCCAACGATAGCCCCCCCCGAGTAGCAAGGCCGCCAAAGAGCTGCCCTGTCGGGCGCTGATTTCGGCCGGTTCTACCACGGGTTCAACAGGCATCGGGTAACCTCGTCGACGAATTTCGGCAAGCAGGTCTTCGTCGTCGGGAACCGCATTACCATCTGTTTCAGTCGAAACCGCAAGACTTTGCAGGCTATTGTGCCAAACGTCTTCTACTTGAATAATCTCTGGAGCTTTCGAGTTTCCGTTAAGCTTGAAAAACGCGAGTAATCCAGAGATGTGATCAGCGTCAATGTGTGTTGCGACGATCAAGTCCAGGGAATAGCCAAGTCGCGCAAGGTTTGTGAGGTCAGGAGAAATACATTCCTGAAAGGTGGATGCATATCCGCCATCAATAAGAATTGCTATCGGTTTGGTCGCGTTATCTCTGATCAAGAAAGCATCACCGTTTTTTGCGGGATACATTTTTAGATACGGCATTTTAGATTCCACTTTATTAGCGCATTGAAATTTTATTTTTTTCTTCACAAAGCAAATAATACCGCCGCATCTTCTCTGCCATCAATAACCGACTACCCCCTCAGATAGAATCCTGATGCTTGTTACATGAAAATAGCCATCCTGCATTAGGCAAGATGGCTATCAGTTTTACCAGACATAACTGCTATATTCTACGAAATATAATAGGTGTTTTAAGCAGCCCTGCTAATTAGAACCACTTTTGCTGTCACCTTCAAATTATCCAAATAATCAGCCCATTGCTGCATCATCTTACGGCGATCTTCAAGGAAAGCTGTCCGGTTGTATGCCCTGCCGTTCGGGTCTTTCACGGCATGAGCTAACTGGTGTTCAATAAAATCAGGCCGAACCTTTAAGACCTCATCCAGGATCGTTCGCGCCATAGCTCTGAACCCATGTCCAGTCATTTCGTCTTTATCGTATCCAAGACGACGCAATGCCGCGTTGATGGTATTTTCACTCATTGGCCTCAAGTTAGTACGGATTGACGGAAAAACGTACTTTCCGGTGCCGGTAAGCGGTTGCAGCTCACGCAGTATGTTAAGCGCTTGGCTTGAAAGCGGGACAAGATGCGCCTGCCTCATCTTCATTCGCTCAGCTGGTATAGTCCACTCTGCCTCATCAAGACTGATCTCAGACCACTCGGCCTTTCGTAGTTCTCCTGGCCTAATAAGGAGCATCGGGGCAAGACGCAGCGCACACATAACCGGAAAAGAGGCTTGTAAGCTGTCAATATCCCTGAGAAGCCTGGCAACATCTTTGGGGTCAGTTAATGCAGCATAGTTTTTAACCTTTACCGGTGGTAACACACCCCTGAGATCTGCCGTGACATCTCTCTCTGCGCGACCAGTCTGTACAGCATATCTAAAAACCTGACCGCAGGAATATTTAACCCGGTGGGCTGTCTCTAGTACGCCACGATCAGCGATACGCTGCAGAACAACGGTGAGTTCATGGGGCTTGATCTCACTTATCGGACGCTTGCCCAGCCATGGAAAGACATTCTTTTCAAATCGAGCCAGCTTGTCCCGTGCTGTTTCTGTGGACCAAGTATTCAGATATCTGGCATGCCATTCCCTGGCAATTACCTCAAAGGTGTTGGCGTTTGCGTCTAAACGCGCATCTTTCTGAGCTTTGCGCGCTGCTGATGGGTCTATTCCTGCTACGACCTGACGCCGGGCTACATCTCTATCCTGCCGAGCATCCCCTAATGACCTTTCAGGGTAGGTTCCGAGTGCCAGTAGCTTCTCCTTACCATCAAAGCGGTATTTGAAGCGCCAATACTTATGGCCCTTGGTTGTAACCAGCAGAAACAAACCGTCCCCGTCAAACAACTTATAGTCTTTCTCTTTTGATTTTGAAGACTTAACTTTGATATCCGTGAGCGCCATAATGACCTCCTTGGGGTATCTGTCGCAGTATGGGGGTACTTTTATGAAAATTATACCCCCAGATACCCCGGATGTCAAAGCACCCCATCGGATCAAAACGGACACTAAAAACAGAAAGAGCCCCTGAAAATCAGGGGCTCTCATACTGCATCGGACTTAGCCGTATTTTGAAATGGTGCCCGGAGCCGGAGTCGAACCAGCGACACGTGGATTTTCAGTCCACTGCTCTACCTACTGAGCTATCCGGGCGAAGAGTTTTTGTTTATAAACGCAATAACACCGTCTGTCAACATGAATTTACTTACGCGTACGTATTGGCACGTAATTACAAAAAGGCTCTTCAGCCATGTAGTCGCCATAAACGGCATCAGCCCGGGCTCTGCACCCACCACAGACGTTAATAAACTCACATTCACCACATTTACCTTTGTATGCTTTAAAATCACGCAGATCTTTGAATATTTGTGAATTCTCCCAAATCTCTCGAAATGGCGTGACCTTTATATTTCCGGCTATGCGGTGAAAATAGGAGCAGGGCTTGACATTGCCAAAACAATCTATCAAACAGATCGTCTGAGCTGCAATACACCCTTTTCCACCACCCGTAGAGAACGTAAGACTCCGTCGCTCAAACGCAACCCCCTCCTGCTTTGCTCGCTGTGGTACAAATCGATAATAGTGAGGGGCACAGGTGGGACGCATCAGAATGTCATCTTCAAGCTTTTCCTGCTGATAGTGCCATTCAAGGATTTCCTCATAGTCTTCCTTACTGATCAGTTCGCTCATAATTTCTTCACCCCGACCAGTGGGTACAATCATAAACATATACCAGGCTGTAGCACCAAGTGATTTCGCAAGCTTAAACGTGTCTGCGATATCATGCTGATTACGCTTGGTGAAAGAAGAGTTAATCAAGAATTTTTGACCATTACGCCGAAACAACTCTGCTGCACGGATCACACCTTCAAAAGCGCCGTCGCACTGGCGGAAATTATCATGGACAGCTGCAGATGAGCCATCAAGTGACAAGGACACCATTTTAATATCTGCATTCTTCATATCTGAACAGACAGCATCAGTTACCAGAGCTCCATTTGTTGCCATACACATTCGAAGGCCGAGTGATGTGCCATGCTCTGCCAACGTAAAAATATCTGGCCGCATCAAAGGTTCACCACCAGACAAGACCACGACAGGTTTAGAAAAAGATGCAATTTCATCAAGCAGCTGTTTACCTTCGTCAGTTGTAAAGTCACCGACAGACGAGTCAAGTTGAGAAGAACAACGACAATGAACACATCGCAAATTGCATCGCTGGGTGGTTTCCCAAGCGATCCATTTAGGTATAAAATCAGAAGTCATAACATCCTCTTTCTAAATTATTTTTTTTATCGTAAGAGAATTATATTTAAAACTCAAGTAATCCTGTATTTGGCATACAGGTATCTACACTAGGTTTTGGCGAAATGAACTTGAATCGACGACACTGTTCTGCTATACAAATTAAATGGTTGTAAATAAGCAACCGACTCGTTTCAGCTTGATAAGGAGATTCACATGTCCAACTCGCAGATGGTCATGTATGACGAAGAGTTTCAGGAAATTAATGTTGTCATTGAGCGACTACTCAAAGACTCTAACTCAAAGGTAATTTTCCTTGTTGATAAAAATGGCCAGTTAATATCCGGGGTTGGCGAAACTGATCGGTTTGACACAACTTCGCTGGCTTCTCTTACTGCTGGTAACATAGCAGCTACTGGCGGTCTGGCTAAACTAATTGGTGAGAAGGAGTTTTCAATTCTCTTTCACGAAGGAGAAAAAGACAATCTCCATATCTCAATAGTAGGTGGCCGTGTCATCCTTGTTGTACTGTTTGACAACCGTTCTTCGCTTGGACTGGTTCGTTTACGGGTTAAAAAGGCTTCAGAAGAACTTTCCGTAATTTTTGAAAAACTAATGAAGAAGTCCGACGAAAAAGTAAAGTCAGGTACTTCGTTCCCCTTTGCTGAAATTACGGATGACGATATTGATAACCTGTTCAGCTAATCAGCTTCACCGAGGTACGCCGCAATGTCATTTATCAACTATGCTTCACGCGAAATAAATTGCAAAATTGTTTATTACGGCCCAGGTCTCTGTGGCAAAACAACTAATTTGCAACATGTTTACGCAAAAACTGCACCTGAAGCCAAAGGCAAAATGATTAGCCTCGCGACAGAAACAGAAAGAACACTTTTTTTTGATTTTCTACCACTTGCCCTCGGTGAAATAAGGGGATTTAAAACCCGCTTTCATCTTTATACCGTTCCAGGTCAGGTTTTTTATGATGCGTCACGCAAATTGATTCTTAAAGGCGTTGATGGCATTGTATTTGTGGCAGATTCTCAGGAAGAACGAATGGATGCCAATGTTGAATCACTAGACAACCTACGTCACAATCTTAAGGAACAGGGGTATGATCTGGACAAGCTTCCTTATGTTGTTCAGTACAATAAACGCGATTTGCCTAATGCTGTTTCTGTAGATGAGCTTCGCAAAGAACTAAACCCAACAAACGCACCAGATTTTGAGGCTTGCGCATCCACTGGTGAGGGGGTATTTGAAACATTAAAAGCTGTTGCTAAATTGATTCTTGTTGACCTCAAAAAGGGACGTTAATCATCCAATTGATTCTAGCCTCAGAAATCGCTTGCATTCAGAAACAATATATTCTATTATCATAGTTCATTTTGTTAAGGAGAGATGGCCGAGTAGGTCGAAGGCGCTCGCCTGCTAAGCGAGTATACTGGGAAACCGGTATCGAGGGTTCGAATCCCTCTCTCTCCGCCACATTATTGTTAATATGCGCTTGTAGCTCAGCTGGATAGAGTACCAGACTACGAATCTGGGTGTCGGGAGTTCGAATCTCTCCAAGCGCGCCATATAGACAAAGGGCTAGATAAAATTTATCTGGCCCTTTGTTGTATTCAACTGTATCGGTATTTATCATGGAAGTACATCGGACGCTGGTGGTCCGCGCGGTCTTCAAAACCGTTGAGAGGGGTGAGAAACTCCTTTGGCAGGTTCGATTCCTGTGTACTTCCGCCATCTAACAGAAAAGGCGCTACCGTTACCGGTGGCGCCTTTTCTGTTATCTACCTATACCCGACTATCACTAAATCAGTTTAACTGCCTGTTGAGCGAACTGAAGTAGAAAAGAAGGAATTACACCAGGGATCAAGGAGCCTGCCGCTGAAACAACCAGCGCAAGCGCTACTGGTGCTGAAATATTAAACCAGTCAAACTCTTCCTCACCAGGCTTAAAGTACATGAAAACAATTACACGAAGGTAATAATACACTGAGGCAGCACTATTCAGTACACCAATGATGGCCAACCAGAGATAACCAGCTTCTACAGCACCGGAGAAGAGATAAAACTTACCGATGAAACCAGCAGTAGGCGGCATACCTGCCAGAGAGAACATAAAGACAGTCATTGCAAGCGCAAGCAAAGGACGCTTATGGCCAAGACCGGCGTAATCCATTACAGTACCGTTAGGCTCACCCTTTTTGCCTATCAGTACTATAACAGCAAATGCACCGATGTTCATAAAGGTGTAGGATAGCATGTAAAACAGGATGCCCGAAGTTCCTGTAGCAGTACCGGATGCAAAACCAACTAGACAGTAACCGGCATGAGCAATTGAGGAGTATGCCAGCATCCGCTTGATGTTGTCCTGACGAAGTGCAGTAAAGTTACCAACCGTCATGGTCAGAACAGCAAGAATCCAGAGCAGATCAGACCATTCTGCCTTCATTGCAGGGAAAACAACCAGCAAAAGGCGCAGCATAGTTGCAAAACCGGCTGCTTTTGGACCAGCAGACATAAAGGCGGTCATTGGTGTTGGAGCACCTTCATAGACGTCAGGAGTCCACATATGAAACGGTGCAGCAGCAATCTTGAACAAGAAACCGGTCAGCATCAAGAACATACCAATCAGCAACATGGTATTTCCAGCTCCGCCAACCTGAACAACAAGTGAAGCAATCTTGGCGATCCGAGTGGTTCCGGTTACACCATAAATAAGCGCCATTCCATAAAGCAGGAAACCAGTTGAGAAGGCACCAAGCAGGAAGTACTTAAGGCCTGCTTCATTGGATTTGATACTGTCACGATTGAAGCCAGCCAATACATAGAGCGAGATAGACATCAGCTCCAGACCAAGGAATATCGTCATCAGGTCTGTAGCAGCGGCCATTAACATCATACCAACAGTAGTAAACAGAATGATTGGATACAGTTCCCCGTGGTTACAATCCTCACGAGACATGTACTGATCACTGATCAGGACTGCAAGTCCTGCAGCCAGCAGGAAGATCATCTTAAAGAATATTGCAAAATTATCCTGCACAACTGAATCATTGAAGCTAGAAACAGTCGTACCCCAGCCAGTTACCGCAACAAAACCAGCACCGGCAATACCGATCAAGCTCAGCCAGGCGAGGTAGCCTTTAGACTTGGAGGGAACGAAGACGTTAACCAGCAGAAGAGCCATACCAAGCACTGAGAGAATCACCTCAGGCATGATGACATTCAGGTTAATCGTCTGAAAGAGTTGAGCTACATTGATATCCATTTAACAATCCTCCAGGGCATTAACTCGTTCAACTAGTGGGCAGCCGGCTTTTCAGCGGCGGGTTCAGTCACAGGATGCACCGGTACAGCATGATTAGCAGGTGCAACTTCAGCAGCCGGGGCAACCGCAGGTACTGCTACCTTGGCGGTAGTGACTGGCTCAATACGGGTATGTGCAATCACCTTCTTAATTGAAGGGGTCATCTTTTCAATGAAGGGGTTGGGGTATACACCCAATACAAAGATCATAACCAGTAGTGGAACCATGATTGCAATTTCACGTGCATTCAGATCCAACAGTGATTGATTTTTAGGGTTGTCCAACTCACCAAACATGACCCGCTGGAACATCCAGAGCATATAAACAGCAGCAAAGATAACACCACTGGAAGCTACAATTGTCCACCAACGTAGACTGCTTTCAAAACCACCAACCAGAATCAGAAACTCACCTACGAATCCATTCGTACCTGGGAGCGCTACAGATGACAGGGTAACGATCATGAAGATGACAGCAAAGATTGGCATCTGCTTGGAGAGACCGCCAAAGTCCGTAATTAGACGGGTATGACGACGCTCGTAAATGAAGCCAACAATAAGAAACAGTGCGCCAGTGGAGATACCGTGGTTCAGGTTCTGCAGCAACGCACCGGTTACACCTTGTTCATTCAGTGCAAAAAGACCAAGCATAACAAAACCAAGGTGAGCAACTGAAGAATAGGCAACCAGTTTTTTTACATCTTCTTGAACCATGGCCACCAGTGCTGCGTAAATAATCCCGATAACAGCAAGCGTCGCAATCAGTGGTGTGAACTGATGGGTTGCTTCAGGGAAAAGCGGCATGGCAAAGCGGATAAAACCGTAGGTCCCCATCTTCAGCATGATAGCTGCCAGTATTACAGAACCTGCTGTCGGCGCTTCGGTGTGTGCATCTGGCAACCATGTATGAACCGGAAACATGGGAACCTTGATGGCAAAAGCCAGAGCAAAGGCAGCAAATAACCAGGTTTGTGTAGCAGGATCAACCTTCAGGTCAAAGAAGTGAACCAGGCTGAAGTCTGTGATTCCGGTCTTGGTACCCAAGAAATATAGATA